>Ga0187894_10000256_pt1 | contig 72178 bp, 49 predicted proteins | sample GBC1701081metaG_FD_136650 | JGI IMG/M metagenome (GOLD analysis project Ga0187894, IMG submission 136650) | White microbial mat communities from a lava cave in the Kipuka Kanohina Cave System on the Island of Hawaii, USA - GBC170108-1 metaG ... | reverse complement strand
CCGCGAGATGCCCGACCGACACCGTTTGCTTTCACGCACAGCAATGCGCCGAGAAGTACCTCAAGGCGTTACTCACTTTACGTGGGAGCGACTTCCCGAAGACCCACGACCTCGAGGCACTGGCCAGACGGCTTCGAAACGGCGTCCGGCCCGCCGTCACGCCGGACGACCTTGCCAGGCTCACGCGGTTTGCAACCGCGAACCCGCTATCCGGGCGGGGAGGAGATTTCGTTGGGCGAAGCGCGTAGAGCGCTTGCCGCGGCCCGGCGGATCCGCAAGGCCGTTCGCGCCGTCCTGCCGCGGGCTCTCTCCCGCAGGAAGGCCCGTCTGCGCGTTCGGTCGAAGCGAAGGGGGAAATGATGACCGCTCCCGTCGCTCTCATCACCGGCGTCACCGGCCAGGACGGCGCCCTCCTCGCCGAGCTGCTCCTCGGCAAGGGCTACATCGTCCACGGCATCAAGCGCCGGTCGTCCTCCTTCAACACCGCCCGCGTCGACCACCTCTACCACGACCCGCATGAGGCGGGGGTCAAGTTCTTCATGCACTACGGCGACCTGACCGACGCGACCAACCTGATCCGCATCATCCAGGACGTGCAGCCGACCGAGATCTACAACCTCGCCGCGCAGTCGCACGTTGGCGTGTCGTTCGAGACGCCGGAGTACACCGCGAACGCCGACGCGCTCGGCACGCTGCGGCTTCTTGAAGCCATCCGGATCCTCGGCATGAAGGACCGGGTGCGCTTCTACCAGGCCTCGACCTCCGAGCTGTACGGCAAGGCCGTCGAAACGCCGCAACGCGAGACCACACCCTTCTACCCCCGCTCCCCGTACGGCGCCGCGAAGCTTTACGCCTACTGGATCACCGTCAATTATCGCGAGGCGTACGGCTTCTACGCCTGCAACGGCATCCTCTTCAACCACGAGGGGCCGACGCGCGGCGAGACCTTTGTGACCCGCAAGATCACCCGCGCGGTGGCGGCGATCCACCACGGGCGGCAGAAGCGGCTCTACATCGGCAACCTCGACGCGCGGCGCGACTGGGGACACGCGCGGGACTACGTCGACGGGATGTGGCGCATGCTGCAGCAGCCGACGCCGGACGATTACGTGCTCGCGACCGGCGAGGCGCACTCGGTGCGGGAGCTCGTCGGGCTCGCCTTCGCCGAGACCGGGCGCAGGCTCCGCTGGCAGGGCAAGGGCGCGGACGAGAAGGGCCTCGACGCCGGCACCGGCGAGGTGCTGGTGGAAGTCGACCCGCACTACTTCCGGCCGACCGAGGTCGACCTCCTGCTCGGCGACCCGAGCAAGGCGCGGCGCAAGCTCGGCTGGACGCACAAGACGAGCTTCGGCGAGCTGGTGAAGGAGATGGTGGCCGCCGACCTGGTCGAGGTCGAGCGGGAGTACCGGCGTTATGATCGCCCGGAGTGACTACCCGATCAAGGGCAAGCGGGTCTGGGTCGCGGGCCACCGCGGCATGGCCGGGAGCGCGATCGTGCGCCGGCTCGCGTCCGAGGACTGCGAAATCGTCACCGTCGGCCGGGAGTCGGTCGACCTCCGCCGCCAGGCCGAGGTGGAGGATTGGATGTCGCAGGCGCGCCCGCACGCCGTGTTCGTCGCCGCCGCGACCGTCGGCGGGATCCTCGCGAACTCGACCCGCCCGGCGGAGTTCCTCTACGACAACTTGGCCATCGAGACGAATGTGATCCACGCCGCCCGGCTGGTCGGGGTGGAGAAGCTGCTCTTCCTGGGCTCGTCATGCATCTACCCGCGCCTCGCTCCGCAGCCGATGGCCGAGGACGCGCTGCTCACCGGGCCGCTCGAGCCGACGAACGAGTGGTACGCGGTCGCCAAGATCGCCGGCATCAAGCTCTGCCAGGCGCATCGCCGGCAGCACGGCTGCGACTTCATCAGCGCGATGCCGACCAACCTGTACGGGCCGGGCGACAACTACGATCCCGAGTCTTCGCACGTCGCGGCGGCGATGCAGGTAAAGGTCCACCGCGCGAGGGAAACCGGCGCGAGATCGATCGAGATCTGGGGCTCGGGCACGCCGCGACGCGAGTTCCTCTACGTCGACGACTTCGCCGACGCGCTGGTGTTCTTGATGAAATGCTACTCGGACGAGCCGCACATCAACGTCGGCACCGGCGCCGAGGTCACGATCCGGGAGCTCGCGGAGCTTGTGGCGAAGATCGCGGGATGGCAGGGCGCGTTCGTCTACGACCCGACGAAGCCGGACGGGATGCCGCGGAAGGTGATGGACAGCGGGCGGCTCGCCGCGCTCGGCTGGTGCGCCAAGACGCCGCTCGCCGAGGGGATGCGGAAGGCCTACGAGTGGTACGTTGCGAACGCGGCGCCGGGCCTCGCGGGCCTCGCCCGATGAAACTGGATCTCGCCGGCAAGGACGGTATCGAGCGCCTGTTCGCTGCCGAGCAGTATGGTCCACTGATAGTCTAGGCCGGTTCGTACTACATCGCCCCCGGGGTTCTAACGACGCTCGCACCGATAACGAACGTGTGGGTAGATCACGCTTTCTCAAGCCTCGGCTCGAGCGCCTTCTCCCGCCTCTCGGGCCCAGGTGGAACGAGTCCCGATTTTTCCGCGACTGGCGGCGTTGTCCAGTTCGGTTACTTCGCGAGCAATGGTACGGCCGGCCCAGCAACGCAAACCCTGAGCGGCCTCGACAACTGGTTCGCGTCCGCGACACCGGTGTCCGAGCCGGCGACAGCGGTGTTCATCCTTCTCGGACTTCTCGCGTGCGGGTTGTGTCGCCGACGCGCTTGATGAAGTGGCCCGTTCACGCAGCCTCCACACAACGGCTGTGGGAGAATCCGGCACCGTCCCAAGCCGGAGCCCGGTTGCCGGGCGCGCGTCTTCCATGTCCCATCGAGCGCTCGTTCGCAAGCTCAATGATCGATCCGCACTGGTTGGGATCGTCGGTATGGGCTACGTCGGGTTGCCGCTCATGCTCCGCTTCACGGAGGTCGGATATCGTGTGATCGGGTTCGACATCGATCCGCAGAAGGTCGGCCGCCTGAACAAGGGCGAGAGCTACATCGAGCATGTCGCCGCCACGCGCGTGAGACGGGCCCGCGAGAACGGGTTTGCCGCGACGGCCGACTTCGCTCAGGCGCGGGAAGCGGACGCCTTGATCATCTGCGTTCCAACGCCGCTGACCGCCCATCGGGAACCGGATCTGTCGTTCGTCGTAGGCACCATGCAATCGCTTCTACCGCACCTCCGTACCGGGCAGGTTGTGTCGCTCGAAAGCACGACGTATCCTGGCACGACGGAAGAAGAGCTGAAGCCGCGCATCGAGTCACGTGGGTTGGTCGTAGGTCGCGACGTGTTTCTGGTCTTCTCCCCCGAGCGCGAGGACCCGGGCAATCCCGATTTTGCGACGCGTGCCATTCCGAAGGTGTGCGGCGGCACGACGCCCGCCTGTCTCGAGGCAGGTCTCGCGCTGTACGAGCAGGTGATCGAGAAGGTGGTCCCGGTGAGCTCTACCCGCGCCGCGGAGATGACGAAGCTCCTCGAGAACATCCACCGCGCCGTCAACATCGGACTCGTGAACGAGATGAAGCTCGTGGCCGACCGCATGGGGATCGACATCCACGAGGTCATCCGCGCCGCCGCGACCAAGCCGTTCGGGTTCGTTCCCTACTGGCCTGGACCTGGGCTGGGCGGGCACTGCATCCCGATCGACCCGTTCTATCTCACGTGGAAGGCGCGCGAGTACGGCTTCAACACTCGCTTCATCGAGCTCGCCGGCGAGATCAATCGCGCCATGCCGGAATGGGTCATCGGCAAGCTCGCTGATGCGCTCAACGAGCGCGGTCGCTCGATCAAAGGCAGTCGGATACTCGTGCTCGGCATCGCCTACAAGAAGAACGTCGACGACATGCGTGAATCCCCTGCAGTCGAGCTGATGGAGCTACTCGTGAAGAAGGGTGCGCTGATCGACTACTCCGACCCGCACGTTCCGGCGTTTCCGAAGATGCGGGAGCATCGCTTCGACTTGAAAAGCGTCCCGATCACTCCCGAGGGGCTGGCGAACTACGATGTGTGCCTGCTTGCAACCGATCACGACCGCTTCGACTATCCGTTCATCGCGAAGCATGCGCGCCTGATCGTAGACTCCCGCGGCCGCTACCTCGAGGCCGCTCCCAACGTCGTCAAGGCCTGACCCGTGCGCCAGTACCCGCCCCCCATCCGCGACCGGAAGATCCGCTTCGCACTCGTCGGTTGCGGGCGCATCGCCGGGAACCACTTCGGCGCCATCGAAAAGCATTCGGATCGGGTGGAGCTTGCGGCCGTCTGCGACGTGGACCGCGAGGCGCTGGCGGCGGCGACGAAGCGGACCGGCGCAAAGGGTTACGGGCGGCTCGACGACATGCTCGCCGAAGCAAAGGCCGACATCGTCGTCCTGGCGACGCCGAGCGGGTTGCATTCGGACCAGGCGACGAAGATCGCGGGGGCCGGTCGCCACGTGATGACCGAGAAGCCCATGGCGACCCGCTGGCAGGACGCGAAGCGGATGGTTGCCGCCTGCGACGCCGCAGGGGTACGCCTCTTCGTCGTGAAGCAGAACCGGCGCAACGCCACGCTGCAACTGCTCAAGCGGGCGGTGGACCAGGGGCGGTTCGGCCGGATCTACATGGTCACGATCAACGTGTTCTGGAGCCGGCCGCAGTCTTACTATGATAGCGCGGCGTGGCGGGGCACCTGGGAGTTCGACGGCGGCGCGTTCATGAATCAGGCGAGCCACTACGTCGACCTGCTCGACTGGTTGGTCGGGCCGGTAGAAAGCGTCCAGGCTTACACGGGGACGCTTGCGCGCGACATCGAGGTCGAGGACACCGGCGTCATGAGCGTGCGCTGGCGCTCGGGCGCGCTCGGCTCGGTCAGCGTGACGATGCTGGCCTATCCCAAGAACTTCGAAGGCTCGATCACCATCATCGGCGAAAAGGGCACGGTGCGGGTGGGCGGCGTCGCCGTGAACGAGATCCAGCACTGGGAGTTCGCCGACAGGTTCCCCGAGGACGAGAACGTCAAGCAGGCGAGCTACGAGACGACCTCGGTGTACGGGTTCGGGCATCCGCTCTACTACGACAACGTGATCAAGGTGTTGCGCGGCGAGGCGGAGCCGGAAACCGACGGACGCGAAGGCCTGAAGTCACTCGAGGTGCTGATCGCGACGTACCTCTCCGCGCGGGACGGGCGGCGGGTCGCGCTGCCGCTCGAGTATTGACGTTCTCGGGACTTGCCATGCGGAAAGCCTTGGTCGCTCTCGCGCTCGTCTCGGTCTGCCCCGTCGTCTCGGCGGAGTTGAAGGAGGGGGCGATCGCCTACGCCAAGGGCGACTTCACCGTAGCGTTGCGCGAACTGCGTCCTGTCGCGGACGAGGGCTACGCCATGGGCCAGTATCTTCTTGGTGCCGCGCTGCTTAACGCGAAACCTCCGATTCACGATCTCGCGGCGGCCGAAGCGTGGGTCAAGAAGGCCGCGGAGCAGGGCCACCTCGCGGCGATGCGCGATCTCGGCAGGCTCAACTGGTTCCCCAAGAACCCATCCGACCTGGCGCGGGCTGCCCGGTGGCTTCGCCCGGGCGCTGACCGCGGCGATGCGGAGTCGCAGCACCTTCTCGGGCTGCTGTACCTCGACGGCAAGGGCGTAGAGCGCCGCGCGGCAGAAGCCTACAGATGGCTGCTCCTCGCGGGCGAGCGCGGTCACGTGCTCTCGGGCGTTATCCTCCGCGAGTCGCGCGGCCAGTTCTCCGATCAGGACCGCGTCGAGGGCGAGCAGCTGGCGGCAGCCTGGAAGCCGATCCGGTGACCGCTCCCTCGGTCCATCCGACCGCGATCGTCGATCCGGGTGCCGAGATCGGCGAAGGCACGCGGATCTGGCATTGGGCCCACGTCTGCGCTGGCGCGCGGATCGGGCGCGACTGCTCGCTCGGCCAGAACGCCTTCGTCGGCAACAGGGTCGTCATCGGCGACAACGTGAAGATCCAGAACAACGTCTCGGTGTACGACAACGTCACCCTCGAGGACGACGTCTTCTGCGGACCGAGCATGGTCTTCACGAACGTGTATAACCCGCGGTCGGCGGTGTCACGCAAGAGTGAGTACCGCGACACGCTGATTCGGCGTGGCGCCACCTTGGGAGCGAACTGCACGATCGTCTGCGGCGTGACGATCGGCCAGTACGCTTTCATCGGGGCGGGTGCGGTCGTGAATCGCGACGTCCCGGACTTTGCCCTGATGCTCGGCGTCCCTGCACGGCAGACAGGTTGGATGAGCAGGCATGGCGAGCGGCTCGAGCTGCCGCTCGAGGGCGAGGGCGAGGCCAGGTGCCCCCATACGGGCGAGCGCTACCTCCTGACCGCGGGCGTCTGCCGCGTCTCGTCCTGAGCTCCTGACCCGTCGTACCGCCGAGGAACGTCGCTTCACAGCGACACTCTCGGTTGCCCTCTCCGAGACTTGCGCCGGACCCCGAAACGGGGTTTAATGCGAGCCTTGTTCAACCGTTGAACACATGCCCGTGCCCGAGGCACACGCCCGGGTCACCATGCTCACCGACGAGTACCGCTACAAGCTTCTCCAGCTTCTCGAAGAGAATCCCCAGGCCAGCCAGCGCGAGCTCGCCAACGCGCTAGGGATCAGCCTCGGCAAGGTGAATTACTGCCTGAACGCGCTCATGGAGCGCGGACTCATCAAGGCAAGGAACTTCACGAACAGTCGGAGCAAGCGGGCGTACATGTACTACCTGACGCCGCGCGGATTCCAGGAGAAGGCGCGAGTCACCGTCCGCTTCTTCAAGCAGAAGATGGTCGAGTACGAGGCGTTGCGGCGGGAGATCGAGACGCTGCGCCGCGAGGCGGAGCGTGCACAGGTGCAACGTCGACAGCCTGCCGGACCTGCAACGCGCGAACCGGCTACCGGCGCTGATTGAGGAGTTGGGGACCCGACATGGACTTCATTGATCTCAAAAGCCAGTACACGGCGCTGCGCGAGACGATCAACTCGCGCATCCAGAAAGTGCTCGACCACGGGCAATACATTCTCGGTCCCGAGGTGCCGGAGCTCGAGGGGCGGCTCGCCGCGTACACCGGATCGAGACATTGCATTACTGTCGCAAGCGGGACGGAGGCGCTGCTGATCGCGCTCATGGCGCTCGACATCAAGCCGGGTGACGAGGTGATCACCACCCCGTTCACGTTCGTCGCCACCGCTGAGATGATCGTGCTCCTTGGTGCCCGCCCGGTGTTCGTCGATGTGCAGCGCGACACCTGCAATATCGACCCGACGAAGATCGAGGCGGCGATCACGCCGAGGACAAGGGCGATCATGCCGGTCTCGCTCTACGGGCAGGTGGCTGATACGGACGAGATCAACGCCATCGCCGCGCGGCACGGTCTGCCAGTGATTGAGGACGCGGCGCAAAGCTTTGGCGCGACCTACAAGGGCCGAAAGAGCTGCAATCTTTCGGAGATCGGCTGTACGAGTTTCTTCCCGTCGAAGCCGCTCGGCTGCTACGGCGACGGCGGCGCGATGTTCACCAACGACGACGCGCTCGCGAAGGCGATGCGCGAGATCCGCGTGCATGGCCAGTCGGGGCGCTACCAGCACACGCGCATCGGCGTTGGCGGCCGGATGGACTCGATCCAGTGTGCGGTCGTGCTCGGGAAACTGGAGCGCTTTGACTGGGAGGTCGAGCGGCGTATCGCGATCGGGCGGCGCTACGAACAGCTCCTGCACGACCTCGGCCCGGCCGTGCGCGTGCTCCCAGTCAAGCCCGACCGTACGAGCGTCCATGCCCAATACACGATCTGCGTCCGCGACCGGGACGGCGTGCAGGGATGGCTGAAGCAAGCCGGGATCCCGACTGCGGTGCACTACCCGAAATCGCTTCACCAGCAGCCGGCGTACGCCACAGCCCACGCTGGCGAGTCCTATCCGGTTTCGGAGCGGCTGGCGGGCGAGGTGTTGAGTCTGCCGATGCATGCCGATCTCGACGAAGCGACGCAGGATCACATCGTCGACGCACTCCGGCGTACTCGCCGCGTCGCCGCCTGACCCCAGCAGTCTTCCCTCACACGACCGACAGCACGCCATGGACCTCCGCGGAAAGAAGCTCCTAGTGATCGGTGGTGCCGGCTTGATCGGCTCGCACTGTGTCGACGAACTGGTCAAAGAGGACGTCACGGAGATCCGCGTCTACGACAACTTCGTCCGCGGCACGCACGAGAATCTCGCCGGCGCCCTGCGTGACCCGCGCGTGAAGGTGTTCGACGTCGGCGGGGACATCTGCCAGACCGACATTCTTGACGCGTCGATGAAGGGCACTGACGGCGTCTTTCACCTCGCCGCCCTGTGGCTGCTCCAGTGCCACGAGTTTCCGCGCGCGGCGTTCGACGTGAATATTCGCGGTACGTTCAACGTGCTCGAGGCCTGCGTTGCCAACGGTGTTAAGCGCCTCGTCTACTCCTCGTCGGCATCGGTGTATGGCGACGCAGTCGAGGAGCCAATGACCGAGGACCACCCCTTTGACAACAAGAACTTCTACGGCGCGACGAAGATCTGCGGCGAGGCGATGGCTCGCGCCTACCACCATCGCTACGGGCTGAACTACGTCGGCCTGCGCTACATGAACGTGTACGGCCCGCGCCAGGACTACCGCGGCGCCTATATCGCGGTCATCATGAAGATGCTGGACGCGATCGACCGCGGCGAGGGTCCCACCATCCTCGGCGACGGGACCGAGGCGTTTGACTTCGTCGCGGTCCAGGACTGCGGCTTGGCAAACGTCTGTGCGATGAAGGCTGAAACGACCGACCGTTTCTATAACGTCGGCACCGGTAGGCGCACGTCGCTGAAGGAGCTCGCCGAGCGGCTCATCGCCCTGACGGGTTGCAAGCAGCCGATCACGTACGCGCCGCGGAGCCAGGCGACGCTGGTGCGGAACCGCATCGGCTCGGCGAAGCGCGCGTCGGACGAGATCGGTTTTCAAGCGAAGGTGTCGCTCGACGATGGCCTGCGTGCGCTGATCGCCTGGCGCAAGTCGCACATCGAGCAGGTCGAGCAGCGCCGCCGCAAAGCTGCGGGCTAGCGGACTCGAGGCGCGCGCCGATGTGCGGCATCGCTGGCATCGTCCACCTCGACGCCGAACCGGTCTCGGCGGTCCTGCTGAAGCGAATGGCGGACGCGATCGCGCACCGGGGCCCGGACGGCGAAGGCGTCTACGTCGATCACGGCGTCGGGCTCGCGCACCGGCGCCTTGCGATCATCGATCTCTCCCCCGCGGGTCACCAGCCGATGGCTACGGAGGACGGTCGTTACGTTATCAGCTACAACGGAGAGGTTTACAACTTCGCCGAGCTGCGGATCGAGCTCGAAGCTCTCGGACATCGCTTCCGGTCGCGGACCGACACCGAGGTCGTTCTGAAAGCGTTCGCTCAGTGGGGCGAAAAGGCGCTCGAGCGCTTCAACGGCATGTTCGCGTTCGCGCTCTGGGATCGAGAGCGCAGGGAACTCCTTCTAGCGCGCGATCGCTACGGCATCAAGCCGCTCTACTACGCCCGGGTCGGCGACAGGTTCCTGTTCGGGTCGGAAATCAAGGCGATCATCGCGAACGGTGCGTATCGCACCGACATCGATCTCGAGGGGCTGCTCGAGTACTTCACGTTCCAGAACTTCTTCACCGATCGGACCTTGTTCAAGGGTGTGCGGCTATTGCCCGCTGGGTCCCTGATGAGGGTCTCTCTTGCGGACCGGTCGGTCGGCGCGTCACGGCGCTTCTGGGACTTCGCGTTCGTAGAGCCTGAGAAGGCGCTGTCCGCGGGAGAGTGCGAGGAGGAGCTCGATCGCCTGATCCGTCAGGCCGTGAACCGGCAGCTCGTCAGCGACGTCGACGTAGGCGCGTACCTCTCGGGCGGCATGGACTCCGGCTCGATTACCGCGCTCGCGGCAAAGCAGCTCCCGTACATCAAGTCCTTCACCTGCGGGTTCGACCTCAACTCGGCGTCGGGCGTAGAGCTCGCTTACGACGAGCGCGGCCCCGCGGAGTACATGTCGTACCTCTTCAAGACCGAGCACTACGAAATGGTGTTGAAGGCGGGCGACATGGAGCGGGTCTTACCGCGCCTCGCCTGGCACCTCGAGGAACCGCGAGTAGGCCAATGTTATCCGAACTTCTACGCGGCACAGCTGGCTGGCAAGTTCGTCAAGGTAGTGCTTTCCGGCGCCGGCGGCGACGAGTTGTTCGCAGGCTATCCGTGGCGGTACTACCGCGCGGTAGTCAACGCCGATTTCGGTCACTATGTCGACAAGTATTACGCGTTCTGGCAACGATTGCTGCCGAATGACCGCATCGAGGCCGTGTTTCGCCCGATATGGAAGGACGTCAAGCACGTTTCAACGCGTGACATATTCTCCGGCGTCTTCGCTCAGCACCCGGGGCAGCTCACTCGCCCTGAGGACTACGTCAACCATTCGCTGTACTTCGAGGCAAAGACCTTTCTTCACGGGCTGCTCGTCGTGGAAGACAAGATGTCCATGGCCCACTCGCTTGAGACGCGCGTGCCGTTCTTGGACAACGACCTTGTCGATTTCGCGGTCCGTATCCCGGCAAAGCTCAAGCTCGGCAACCTGACCGAGGTCGTGCGCCTCAACGAGAACGAACCGGGAAGCAAGACACAGCGGTACTTCCAGCGCACCCGGGACGGGAAACTCGTGCTCCGAAAAGTCATGGAGCGATACATTCCGGCGAGCATCACCGAGAAGGAGAAGCAGGGCTTCTCGGCACCCGACGCGAGCTGGTTCAAGGGCGAGAGCATCGACTACGTGCGACGCAGGCTGTACGACCGTCGTGCGCGTGTCTGGTCGTTCCTCGACCGCGAGGCGGTGCAAGCGCTCGTGAACGAACACCTCGAGGGACGGCAGAACCATCGGCTGCTCATCTGGTCGCTGCTCAACGTCGAGACGTGGCTCGAGCGTTTCCTCGTCAGCTAGCGCACGACGCGTCGGATGCTCTCCGCACTCCACCTGACAGCCAATACCCGGGCGTTCGGTGAGGCCGTCGGCCTGCTGGGACGCTACCGCGGGCTGACCTGGGAAATGGCGCGGCGGGAGATCTCGTCCCAGTACGCTGGTCAGTTGTTCGGCACGCTGTGGGCGGTGGGACACCCGCTGTTCATGCTGGGACTCTACCTTTTCATTTTCGGAGTGGTGTTCCGCCAGCGCATCGGCGGCACGTTCGAATTGCCGCTGGACTATACGACTTACATCTTTGCCGGCCTCGTGCCGTGGCTGAGCTTTCAGCAATCGATGACGCGTGCGTGCACCTCGCTTACCGGCGAGGCCAATCTCGTAAAGCAGGTCGTGTTCCCGATCGAAATTCTTCCCACGAAAGTGGTGATCGCGAGTCTCGTCCCGCAGGCGGTGGGGCTCGCCGTCCTCATTGGCTACGTACTGATACAGCACGGCGCACTACACTGGACTTACGTGCTACTCCCGGCGCTGGTCACCCTGCAGATCCTCGCCATGCTCGGTGTCGCTATGGCGTTCGCCGCGCTGAGTGTCTTCCTCCGCGACCTGAAGGACTTCGTGGGCCTGTTCGCGACCGCAGGCGTCTACCTGATGCCGGTGTTCTACTTGCCGGACTGGGTGCCGCCCGTGTTCAAGCCCGTGCTGCATGTGAACCCCTTCAGCTACATGGTCTGGTGCTACCAGGATGCGCTGTACTTCGGCCGTTTCGCGCATCCTTGGGCATGGGTGGTTTTCGTGATCGGTAGCCCGCTCGTGTTCGCGGTCGGTTACCGCCTCTTCCGCAAACTGAAGCCCTCCTTCGGAAATGCTCTCTGAAGAGGCGACGGTGGTGGCGGCCGGACCCGTTCGGCAGGACTTCGCCATCCGAGTAGCGGGGCTCTCGAAAGCCTTCAAGCTTTGGGCTCGGCCAATCGACATGGCAAAGGAATTTGTGCTGGGCAAGTCGACGCATGTCGAGCGATGGGCGTTGCGCGACGTCTCATTCGAGGTCAGGCGCGGCCAAGTCGTAGGCGTGATCGGCCGTAACGGTGCGGGCAAGAGCACTCTGCTGAAGATCCTGGCGGGTACGCTCACCCCGAGCGCAGGCCAGGTTGAAGTGCGCGGCAAGATATCGGCAATCCTCGAGCTCGGCACCGGCTTCCACGGCGAGTACACCGGCCGCGAGAACATCCTCGTAGGCGGTCTCTGCCTCGGAATGTCGCGCGAGGAGGTCGAGCGCAAGACGCAGTCGATCATCGACTTCTCCGAGCTGGCGCACGTGATCGACCAGCCGTTCAAGACCTATTCGAGCGGCATGCAGGCGCGGCTGACGTTCTCGACGGCAATCAGCGTCGAGCCCGACGTCCTGATCATCGATGAGGCATTGGCCGCGGGGGACGGCTACTTCGTTCAAAAGTGCATGGGGCGTATACGGGAGATCTGCACGTCGGGCACCACGGTGCTGTTCGTATCGCACGGCCTTTCGACGGTCGCAGAGCTGTGCGACACAGCGATGTGGATCGATCAAGGCCGTGTGATTGCGATGGGCGATGCGCGCACCGTGGCCAAGGCATACGAAAAGAGCATCTGGGAGCATGTCGAGGAGCAGAACCGAAGCACGACCGAGGCGTTACTCGCCGAAACCGCGGACGGCGCATATACACTGCAAAACGCGCCCATTTCGATCACCCGCGTCGCACTACTCGACGCCACGGGCAACGAAAAGCACGTGTTCGAGAACGGCGAGCGCATGGGGGTTCGACTCTACTGGGCGGGGGAGGCGAAGGCCCAGAACGTCTACGCGTCGTTCCGCATCGATGGCCCGCGGGTGCAGGCCGTGACCGGATATGACGGATGGGAGCATCGCGCGTTTCTCAACAAGGGGGAACCCCTCCGCGGCAAGGGGTTTATCGAGTTCGAGTTCCCATCCCTCGATCTCGGAATGGGCGACTACTTTCTCAGCGTCGCGCTGTCCGAGTTCCGGTTTCCCCTAGAGGACCGCTCGCGAATCCTCTATTACCGGGAGCGAATGACAAAGTTCTCCGTGCGGCGAACCAGGCTGCATCCGTTGACGTACGTTTACGAACCGGGAATCCGTCTGGTCGCGGAGGAAACGGGCTGAGCATGCTGCTCAATCGCCTACGAGACGCAGGCGCCCGCCTGTTCGGGCACCGGAAGAGTTCGACCAGCCCGCGGATTGGTTCGCCCGAGCCGTCATCGGTAGACACGTCCAATGCCTGGAAGGCATCGCTCGAGCGCTTCTTCTCCTATCGTGCCGAGGCGGTCGCCGCTGCTCCATCACTCGAAGACCTGATTTACATCAGTGGCAAGGAGCCGCGGCTCTGGACGCAACCGCGGTTGCTCAATGACCTCGTCACAAGCATCTTGGAGCAGAGCGGTGCGGATGAGCGCTCGCGCTTGCTAGAAGTGGGCTGCGCCTCTGGCTTTCTCGCCCGGGTGCTCGCGCCGCACGTCGCGCGATATACCGGTGTCGATCTCTCCGCCCCTGCTCTCGACGTAGCACGTCGTCTCGCCCTGCCGAATGCGACGTTCGAGCCGAGCGACGGGGGCGAGTTGCCCTTCGCGGACGGCATCTTCGACGTAGCAATCTGTTACGACGTCTTTACGAACTTCCCTCGGTTCGCTGACGGCAGGCCGATCATTTCCGAGATGATCCGCGTCGTTCGGCCCGGAGGTCGAATCTTGGTGGGCCCGCTCAATGATGCCAACAAGAAAACCGCATTCGAGGTCCGGGTGCGGGAGGTCGCGGAAGACCTCGACCGAGAGTTTGGTCCGCTGAACCCATGTACCGAGGCCTCACTGAATGCTCCGACCGATGGGCCGGCGCCGTGCGCCCTCTGTTACTACTTTGACCGCGAGGATTTCGTCACCCTCGGACGGGAGCTCGCGGTCCCGACCGACGTTCGTGACATTCACCGCATGAATCCGTACTTCGGCTACCGGTTCAACGTCATCTACTCCAAACCAGCGTGAGATTAGTCGACTTCAGCACCGCCGACCACGATGCATGGGATGCGCTCTGCGATGACTCGCCGGACGCGTGGCTGTTCCACCGCAGCGCGTGGATTGACATGGAGACGAGACGGTTCGTGTCCGCGAACCTCTCCTTCGCCTTGGAGCTCCGAGGCGAGATTGCAGGCCTCTGTCCCCTCTACCTAAGCGACGGGAGCAAAGGGACCGGCGGTGAACGTCTACTTCATTCGGGCATTCACCGCCACACGGGCCTCGCGCTGCGGTCAAACCTTGCGCCAAGTGAAGCCCGAGCTGCGCGCAGCGCCGCGATGAACCGCATCTTCGAGCTCGCCGAACAGGAGGATGCGGATCGCATCCAGCTAAACGCCCATAACCTGGCGCCGCGCAACCTCGGCCCCAACCGCAGCGAGATCCCCTTCTGGGTGGAGGAGCACGGGTTCGATCTGGGGCTGGCTTTCGGCCCCAACGGAATGGTTCCTGCACCCGGCCTGTCGACCTGTGGATCCGACCAGATCGTCGATCTCACTTTAACGAAGGAGGCCCTATTCACCAACGTCGACGACAAATCCGGGCGGTGGGCGATTCGAAAAGCCAAGTCTTTCGGCCTTTCCTTCGACACTGGGCGAAACGAGCAGTGTATCGACGAGTACTACGCGCTCGCAGGAAAGTCGGCGACGCGTACGGGAGAATCGCTCGCGTCGAGGGAGTACTACGGCGAGCTTTGGCAGGCATTCGCCGGAACCGGGCGCTGCGTGGTCCATTTCGCGAGGCAGGAGCAAGTGCCGATCGCGGCGGCCGTCCTGCTGGTGGACAAATCCGCTGCGAGCTATCACGCCGGGGTTTCCGACCCTGATTACTTGCGCATGTGCGGCAACGATTTCGTTCTCTGGCATTCCATCCTCTGGGCGAAGCAGTCCGGTCGGGACGCCTTTCGCTTCGGTCCCTGGTTTCCCACGGTCGATCGCGATTGGGCGATCGCGAAAGTGTCACGCTTCAAGAAGAAGTTCGGCGGCACTCCGCGCACCATTATCCAGGGCAGCTGGTTCCGGCGGCCGGAGCGATATCTCGCGGCCGGCAGCGAACTGCTCGCAGCGATGTGCAGGAAACGTGACGTCGGCGCGAACGCTGACACATGAAGGTGGGGGCATTCCCTCGCCGTGCGGGTCCGCCGTGCTGTCGCGAGGGTTCAATTGGAAGGTGGAGCGCTCTTGCTACTGGACCGCTATCGATTGACCAATACGGCCCGCTACGCGCGCGTCATTGGTGGCATTCGCCGTAGAGCGCTCGGCGCGCTGGCACGCGTCGCCGCGATCCCAGGCGCTCTTTTGGCGCGATTGAGCAGGATCCGCTTTGCAGCTCGCGCCTCTGCGACAAGGTGGCTCTTTCGAGCCTGGCCGCTGGCGTTCCAAGTGATCTCGGTCGCAAACCGTTTGATACCAGCGCGCGGGGCCCTCCGGCGTCGTTTCGAGAATCTCGTCTTCATGCGGCACTGGAATCGCTTGTACCGACTAGCGTACGTTCCGGAACATCGCGATCTCTTTTTCGAGCACATCGTCACCTTTTTCTACCGCTACCCGATCCGGGCCGGCGATGTCGTCGTTCAAGTCGGAGCCAGCTCGGGCGAGGAGGCGATGCGATTCGCACGGGCGGTCGGCCGCAAGGGTCGCCTGATAGCCGTTGAGCCGGAACCGGGCAACGTTGCCAAACTGACGGTGCTTTTCCCGAAAGAGCGTTTTCCGCAGGTCACGATCGTGCCCAAGGGGGCCTGGAAGCAACGTGACCAGCTCGAGTTCTTCGTGGGCGGAGAGAAGGAGCACCGCGTGGCCGATCTACCGGCCCGTGAACTGACATACAAATGGTGGGATGCGATCGATTATTTGCACAAGGAGCGTTACCGAGGCACTACAACTGTGCCGGTGGATAGCGTCGACAACATCGTCCGCGAGAACGGCCTCGATCGAGTCGATTTCATCCTGTTCGAGACCAACGGAGCGGAACTGGAGTGCGTGCAAGGCATGGACGCCACATTGCCGATCATCAAACGCGTGGGCGCTCGAGGCCACGTAATGCGCGACGGGGTGCCGATCTACGAGGCGATCAGCCAGTACCTTCGAGAAAAGGGTTTCGAGACGACCATTACCTCGGAAGGCATGGTGCTAGCGCGCCAACCGTCCTGTTGATGCCGGCGACCAGCAGGAAACGCGCGTGACCGCGTCAGTTCCAGCCGCGTCGTGTACGGCGACATGGCGCCACGACCTGGCAGTCGTTCTCCGCCGTTACGGTTTTCTAGGGCTAGATATCGACCGCGACGGAAGTCCGGTGACTGACCGTTTGCGGGTCGTCCATTGGGCGTGGGACCCGGCGCCGGTGTCCGGCGATGCCTTCTCGGTAATAGTCGTCGACCGGAGCGACGGAGAGCCGCTGTCAGGAATCGACGTCCAGATTGAGCGAGGGGGCGGCTTTCTCTATGAACCTCGACGCTCGTGGATCGGGCGCCGTCGCCCGGTGTACCGGCCTTTGCTGTCCCATGTGAGCTTTTCCGGCGGTGCGCTCACTCCCGTCTGGACAACGCGGTCCGGGCGCACGGTGATCGGCTGGTGGGCGCAGGGAGGCCGGCGTCACCTGATCATCGGGTTATCGGTTACCGACGAACTCGTGAGGTATACGCAGGGGGACCCGGGCAAGGTGTCGACAGCCCCCGACAAGACGATGTGGGGTGTAGGGCACGAACGCCCCGCGTACCTCTTCGAGGACAACATCGCTCCTGGTTACGAGTTGGTTCCATGGGCGGACCAGCTGGGGTTCGTCCTGACGCGCTGTCTGTCTCAGGCAACCGGCGTGCCGCTTCTCGCACCGCTTCCCGGCGGGGCCGTCGGCGCGATCCTGATTACCGGCGACGACGATCAAGCCGAACTCGAGAAGTACGCCGAGCAACTTCAACTGCTCGACGGCGTCCCAATCACCTACATGATGCTGCCACACACGAGACACACGGCGGAAACACTCGCCCGGCTGCCCGAAGGCGTGGAATTCGGTGTGCACATCGATGCGCTCGAGCGACCCGACCACTACAGCGCGATTTGCGCGTCGCAGACGACCGCCGTACGGACGTTGACTGGCCGACCCGCGCGCACGGTGCGTAATCACGGTCACCTGAACTCCGGCTATTGGGGGCATCTGGCAGCGTGGGAGCACAGCGGGCTCGTGCTCGACTTCAATATCCGAGGACTCGACGGCACGTGTCCAACGGGTTCCTACCTGCCATTTCGAGTCCGTCGCCCCGACGGCTCGTGGTCGCCTCACTGGGCTCTCTTCTCGACGTTTAGCGACAGCATGCTGTTCTGGCAGAAGTGGCCCGAAAAGCGGCAAATCGCTTGCATCACGCAGCTCGCACGACAGATCGAGACTCTTGCGCCGGGAGTAATCGTCGTGAACTTCCATCCTCAAAATGTCACACAGGTGTCCGATGTTCATCGGGCGCTGATTGCTCTCGCACGAAAGCCCCGCTGGGTCGCCTTAGGTGCGGAGAGCTATCTGCGCTGGCTCGAGGATCTCGAGACCATCCGACTGTTCGAAGAGTCCGGGCGCCTGCTCTTGAGGGCCGACCGGCCGATCAGTGATCTTTCGCTCGCGTGGCCGGGAGCAAGATCGTCAGAGCGTGATCTGCTTGACACATGGTCTGGAGACCTCGAGCTCCGGCCGATCAAACGCCCGTCGTGAGAGTTAATCCCGCTTCCGCGTCGCCCCAAATCTCCTCCCGCGGCCTCTCGTCGATCGTCACGCGCGGACGACTGGCCTTGCGCCGCTGGCGCGAGGCCGCGCTTGTTGACGAGATTCGGACCCTGTCTCCAGAGGACAGTTTTCGTGCACTTCCAGCAGAGCTGAGGCCTCAGGACGCCTGGCACAGCTGGGATCCGACGCCGTGGGCTCATCCCTGGCTGACCTCGTTCAACCTGGAGGCGGCCAAAGCGCACAGCAATCTTCTGCTTGAGCAGGTTGTGCAGAACTACGGCCGATTGGATCGGCAGGCGAGTCATCGGTACGGCTTCGTCGGAAATCTCGCGAACAACATGACCTTCCGCGCGACCCTTCTTCGCGAACGTGGATTGGCAGTCACGACTTTTCTGCACCCGCACGATCGTCACGTAATGAGCCAGCCCGGCTGGGAGTTCTCCGATGCCGTGATCGCCTCCGGTGAGACCAACATCGATCGGCTTGCCACCGAAGGCCTGACGCTTCCGGAAGTCTCCGAAGCCGTGACGCTCCCCGCGCAGAACCCGGACATATCCTCGCTATTGATCCTCGCCCGCGACACCCCGTCACGACAGTGGTCACGAAAGGTGTCCCCGGGTTTCGTGAGACAGCTGGACGTCCTGCTGTGGCCGAGTTATTTGACGTTCCTGCCCGCCCTGGAGGCCCTGCAAAGTTGCGCATCCTTGCTTGCCGCGCAAGCGCCTTACCTCGCCTATCTCGCCAATCGTCCTTATCTGGCGACTCAGACCGGCGGGGATCTGTGGCTGGAGTGCTCGCGCAACGACTCGTTCGGCATCCTCCAACGACGCTCCTACGAGCGCGCGGCGGCCATCCTCGCGACGAACCCGTGGGCCTTTTCGAATGCTCGTCGCTTCGGGTTTCGCCACGTCCTGTACTTGCCGCTGATGGTTGACACGGAGAGATACGCGCCAGGTTCGCGCGAAGCTCGCTCGACCTGGCAGCGCCAGACCGGCGGAGACTTCTTCGTGCTCGTGACTGCCCGAGTGGACCGCCGGTGGAAGGGCTCGCAGATCGGCCTCGAGGGATTCATCCAGTTTGCAAAGGGGCATCCACAAGCGCGGCTCGTCCTGATCGGCTGGGGCGAGAACAACGCCGAAACCGTTGACGAGCTAAAGCGCCGCGGACTCGAGGGCCGCTTCATTCAACTTCCGATCTCAGGCAAACGCAAGCTCGTGGAGTACTTGCGCGCGGCGGACTGTCTGCTCGACCAGTTCGTGATCGGCTACTACGGCGCGACGGCGCTCGAGGCGATGGCCACCGGCGTGCCGGTCGTCATGCGTCTGGCGAAGGGGCAGTACGATGCGCTCTGCCCGACCGGCGCGCCGCCGGTATTGGAGGCCAGGAGCCCGGAGGAAGTCGCCGCCCAGCTTGCGAAGCTCGCCGCGTCTTCCGACGAGCGCGGCAGGGTGGCCGCAGCGTCGCGTCGCTGGGTCGAACAGAACCATGGCGTGGAAGTCTGGGGGGATCGCTACGCAGCGCTGCTCAATGCGGTGGCTTTGGGCGCGCGGCTTGACTTCCGCAGGTCGCCGCTCCGGTCGCGGCTCGACCAGAACGAGATCGGCTACCACGCGGCGAGCCTTAGAGCCGCCCCGGCGTTCCCGAACTATCTCATCTAAGACCGTGCTTCCCAATTTCCTCATCATCGGTGCAGCGCGGTCCGGAACGACCACCCTGTACAATCGCCTGCAGGGGCATCCGGATATCTACCTGCCCGCCAGCAAGCGACCGGAACCACACTTCTTTCTCAAGGGTGCGGAGCTCGGGCGGGGACTGCGGTACTACGAAGAGCGCTACTTCTCCAGATGGAGCGGCCAGAAGGCAGTCGGCGAAGCGTCGACATCGTACGTGTTCGGTGCGGATGTCCCTCAGCGGATCCGGGCGAGCCTGCCGGATGTCAAGTTGATCTGCTTGTTGCGCAACCCGGTGGAGCGTGCATTCTCCGGCTATTGGCACACCGTTGCTTCGGGATTGGAGACCCTGTCGTTCGAGGACGCGATCGCGCGGGAGGGTGCGCGGAAGACGCAGCTCGCCGGCACCGCGCTCGGCGAGATTGCCCCATTCGCTTATGTGGAACGCGGTCTGTATCACGAGCAGCTCCTGCGCTGGCTTCGGGTGTTCGAGCGTTCGGCCTTGAAGATCGTATTGTTCGACGATCTGATCGGTCAGCCCGAGGCCATGCTCCATGACATCGTACGGTTTCTCGGTGTGCCCCCCCAGGCTTTGCCTAGCCGAGAGCTCGAAAAGGAAAACATGAGCGTTCCGGATGGGATCCGTATCTCGAAGAAAACGCGCGAGTTGCTGATCGAACGCTTCCGCGACGACGTGACCGCTCTCGAGGCACTGCTCGGGCGTGACCTCCGACACTGGCTTGCGGCTGAAGGTGCTGACAAGGAATGAACGGCGGCGGCGCCTTATTCTGCCCAGACACGGAGCGCGGCCAGCTCGCGCGACGGCCCGAAACGGGAAGTCGTCGCCCCATACGCCCGCTCCCTACGGGGACGTGACCCAGACCATGAACATCACCGAACCGAGCTTCGACGAAACCGAGATCGCGCTATTGCGCCGGTGCCTGGACTCTCATTGGGTGACGCAAGGCCCGCTCACCACCGAGTTCGAGCGAGCGTTCGCGACACGCCATAACGCAAAACACGCGCTTGCCACGACCTCGTGCACGGCCGCGCTCCATCTCGCGACCACGGCCCTCGGGCTCAAGGCGGGGGACGAGGTGATCGTGCCGGCCTTCACCTGGGTGACTTCGGCACATTGTGCGGAGTACGTCGGCGCAAGAGCGGTGTTCGCCGACATAGAGGCCGATACTTTCAACCTTGATCCTGTCGCACTGGAAGCGGCGATCACGCCGGCAACCCGTGCGGTCGTCGTCGTGCATCTGTTTGGCCTGGCGGCCAGGATAGAGGAGATTGTGGCGATCGCCCGGCGGAAGGGGCTCCTCGTCATCGAGGATGCGGCCTGCGCAGTGGGCACGATGTACCGAGGGGTCCCTGTCGGTGCGATCGGCGATATCGGCTGTTTCTCGTTCCATCCACGGAAGGTGATCACCACCGGCGAAGGCGGGATGGTGACGACCGCGCGAGACGACCTCGCAGCGCGCGTAAAGAGTCTGCGCAATCACGGCTCGACCGGCCCGGCGCGGGGCGCGGATCCGACCCGTCCTTACACGATGAGCACCTTCGACCTGCTCGGCTTCAACCTTCGCCTATCCGATATACAGGCCTCGGTCGGCCTTGCGCAGATGGCTAAACTCGATCGATTGCTCGCCGAGCGGAGTGAGCTAGCACGGCGTTATACCGAGCTACTCGCAGGTGTCGCAGAGATAGCGACGCCGGTCGCACCTCATGGCTGCGGCCACACCTATCAGTCCTACGTAATCAGGGTTCGAGAGGGCGGCCGAGATCTGCGCAACCGCGTCATGGATCGGCTCGCGGAGCGGAACATCCAGACGCGTCCCGGCACTCATGCACCGTTCCGCCTTGGCTATTACGTGCAGAAATACGGCATTCCGCCCGATGCGTTCCCGAACGCCGCCATGGCCGAGGACTGCACGATCACGTTGCCGATCTTTCCCGGAATGACAGAGGCGGATCAAGACCTCGTCGCTTCTACGCTAATCAGCGCGCTACGCACCTCGTAGATGAACTCCGGGCACCGAGGTCCCAGAACTATGCGGCGCTGGTTGACGGGTACGGCAGAACCGATCGGTTGGCGTGATTCGCCGTCCAGCCATCGTTTCGCCGGTTCGCCAGCAGACGCCGTTCGAAGCGATCATGACGCGGAGAAATCCGAGCAAACGCCTGGGCCGTTGGAGGTTGTCAGTTTGAGTTCATCCGTGCGTGGCGCGAGCGCTGGACCCATCAACCCGGAAACAGTCCAGATCCCCCCCGCGCTAACGAATTGGATAGGCGCGTTCCGGACGCTGCACGGCAGACCTCCGCGAATCCTGCATGTCGGAAACATCGCCAACAACGCCTACAACAACGCCAAACTGCTCAATAGCATCGGCCTCGATTGCGATGTGATCTGCTACGACTACTACCACGTCATGGGTTGTCCGGAGTGGGAGGACGCATACTTCCTCGAGGCGCCCCAAGATCAGTTCTATCCCGACTGGACTGTCGTCGACCTGAACGGTTTTGCCAGGCCTGAGTGGTTTGCTCAGGGACCGCTTGAGCTCTGTTGTTCGTATCTGATCGCCAAACGCTCTGGAACGCTGCGGGACAGGAAGCGGCGGTGGGCCGCGCTAGAGGTGGCAAATCGAACCCGCAAGGGCGGGAACCGAACGACACGGCTCCAGCGATTGCAAGAAACCACTTTGCCTGCCCTCGGACGGCGTTTGCGGGCGCTCCTTTATGACGCCACGATCGTTGAGCGCCTTGCTCGCAAGTTGGGCAGCTGGACGCCCCCGAACCGCGCCCTGTCCGGTCTGCTCTATCTCGCGCTTGTCGGCACGGCGGTTGCTGGCGTCCTGCTGCTTCGAGCAGGTCACCTACCGATCAGGGCGATGCGACGCCTCATGCCAACGAGGCGCCGCAGAGACGGGTTCGATCGAAGAGTCGCGGAGCTCGTGGCACTGTTCAGGCATCGGTTTCCTGGTCGGGCAGATCAGCTCGCTGCAAAGGACGCCGAGATGTACCGGGGCGTAGTGCCAGTCTGGCGAGAACTCTTCCGGCAGTACGACCTCGTACAGGCCTATGCGACGGATCCGATTCTGCCGTTGCTCTGCGAGACGCCCGTATACGTTGCCTTCGAGCACGGGACGCTGCGTTCGCACACGCTTGGCGACGACAGCGTTTGTCGGCTGAATTCGCTCGCGTACAACGCCGCCAGTCACACGTTCATCACCAACGGCGATTGCCTCGACTACGCGCAAAGGATAGGCGTCACCAGGTATTCACCGATGCTGCACCCGCTCGACGAGCGCAAGATCATCGCGCGACGCGGCGAGCATCGCGCGAGGATGCTGAGGGAGTTCGACGTTGATCATCTGTTCCTGTGCACGCTCCGCCACGATTGGAGCGTAAAGGGGACCGACAAGTACATTCGTGCACTGCCGGGGCTCGTCGAAGCAATCGGGCCGCGCTTCAAGGTGATCATGACGACCTGGGGGGCCCAGCTGCAGCAAAGCAGGGACCTGGCAGGATCGCTGGGCGTCGCCGGACATATCCACTGGATCGACCCGCTCCCGAAGCTGCGTCTGATCGAGTTCCAGAAATCGGTCGATGCATTGTTCGATCAGATCGCTCTTCCACACTTCGGGGCAACCGCGCCGGAAGCGATTGCGGCCGGCGTGCCCGTTCTCATGTCGTACGATTCCGCCAATACGACCTGGATCGTGCCGGCCCCCGCCCCGATCCTGAGTTGTTGGACCGTGGAGGACATCGTCCGGAACGTTCAGGTCGCCCTGGACCCGACGTGGCGGGAGAAGTACCAAGCGAGCGCGCGCGATTGGATCGATCAATATCACTCGGCGCGCCACGTCCTGGCAGGACACCTCGCGGTTTACGGATCACTTCTCGGTAAGACGCCTCAGGCACAGTCCTCCACATCACGACCCGCTCACAGGATGCAACATGAAATCTGACTCGATTGAACTGAAGGAACGGTACGAGTCATTCGCGAAAAGTCTCGACTACACCACCACTGCCAGCGACTATCAGCTTCGCGAGCTCGAGATCGACACGGCATGCGAGTACCTCGGGGACGGCATGAGGACGCTGGACGTCGGATGCGGCCTCGGCTACGCGGTCGTGCAGTATGCGCAGCGGTATGCAATCGAAGCACACGGAATCGACTACGCCGAGAACATGATCGCAGGGGCGCGGGAGCTGTTGAATCGAGATCCTCCGGTCATCCGGGGCGGCGTACATTTCCAGACGGCTTCCGTAACGGAACTGCCATTCGCGGAGGCTCATTTCGATGTGGTAACGAGTTCGCGTTGTCTGATGGCGCTTCTCGATTGGGACCTACAACGTCGAGCGCTGCAGGAGATTCACCGAGTGCTCCGTCCCGGCGGGATCCTCGTGCTGATGGAAGGCACGTTCCAGGGCCTCGACAAGCTCAACTCGATGCGCACGCGCTTCGGACTGGAAGCGATCGCCGCCGACGGGCGGGATCGCTTGTTCACGCTTAAGTTCGACGAGGACAAACTGCTCCAGGTTGTGCGCCCCTATTTCACCCTCGAGCGCACCAAGCGGTTCGGCATGTATTACTTCCTCACCCGCATCGTGCAACCTCTTCTGGTGGCTCCGGACAAGCCCAGCTACGACCACAAGATCAACGCCGTGGCGCGTGAGATCGCTCGCGAGTACCCGGATTTTGACGGACTCGGCCACCTAGTGGCCTTCGTGCTCGCCAAGAGGCGCTAACTGCGAGGCCGGGATTCGTGATCTGCCTCACCTTCGATACGGATTGGATGATCGACGAGACGCTTGCAATGTTCCTGGAGCGCGTGCATTGGCCGGGCGTCGCCACATTCTTCCTGCATGCCGACTTGTCCTGCATCCATTCCACTCCCCACGAATTGTGCCCTCACCCGTTCATCGAGGACCTTCGCTCCTGGGAGAAGGGGATGCAGTCCCTGGCGTCGTCGATCCCCGTGCGCGCGCGCGGCGTGCGCCCACATTCCTGCGTCTTCTCGCACATGATCGGAATCCGGCTGCACGAGCTTGGCTACCGGTATGTCTCTCAAGCACAGCATCTCTTTCAGGCGGGGCTGCAGCCGTTCAGGCATCCGTGGGGCATATGGGAAATGCCCATCTACTACATGGATAACATGGATTTCTGGATGCCGAAGAACTGGCCGAACCTCGCTCATCGGCCGTTCAGCGGCGAAGTAATCGACCGCGCGATCAACGAGCCCGGGCTGTATGTCTTTGACTTCCACCCGCTGCACATTGCGCTGAATACGCGCTGCCACGCCGACTACACGAGCGTAAAGCAGCGGATCGTGGAAGAACGCGCATCCCCGTTCGATCTTCGCTTCCCCGGCCGCGGGGTCGGTGTGTTCTTCGACGAGTTGTGCGAAGCCCTCGAACGGAGTGGGGTGCGTTCACACTCTTGCATCGCCGCGCTGGAAACCTTCGATGAGACGGAGCGCTAGACGGGTATTGGAAACGGTGTTCGATGCCGCGGTCTATTTCGTCTGCGTCCTTGCCCTCGTCCTGTGGCCGTTGCGTCAAATCCGCCGCGCCGTGGATGGCGGGAGAATCAGAAGCATCTGGTCGGGGACGCCAATCATCAACATGGCGACCAATGCGCGTGCCGAGCGGTTGCTGGGCGTGGATGCCCGCTCCATCGTGCAATCCACCTACTTCATAACCGATGCGTTCGACGTCGATCTCTCGCGCATCACCCGGCTGCCTTTGCTCGGCCGCCTGGTGCCTCTCGTCCTGATGCTGTGGGCTGCGGTGTTTGCGGACCGGTTGCACTTTTACTGCGATCGCGGGTTCCTGCCGTCGCGCACCTCGTACACGTTCGACTTCCGCGAGCTCTGGGTCTTTCACACGCTCGGGATCCCGGTGCTGCTCTGGACCTACGGCGCGGACGTCCGAAGCCGGGGCGCATGTCTCCGCCTGGGCGAACCCAACTGCTGCTCCGAGTGCGACGCGCCGGGTCGCTATTGCATTTGCGACGACGGTCGGCAAGCTGCGAACATCCAGCGGCTCAAGGCGTTCTCGTCCGCGATCTTTTCGGGAGTCGGTGACATGTTCGGTTTCGTACCCGACAGTGTCGACGACCTCTACTACTGGCCAGTCGACTTCGACGCAGGCGGGGGGGAGCGCTATCGACCGTATTACCCCGACTCCGACCCGCATCGCCCGCTCCGGATCGTTCACGCCACCAATCACCGCATTTTCAAGGGCTCTCGTCACCTCATCGCTGCAGTCGAGAAGCTGCGCGCCCAGGACGTTCCCATCGAGCTGCTGCTCGTCGAGCGCAAGCCGAACGCCGAAGCGCTCGAGCTCTACCGCAGCGCCGATGTGATCTTCGACAATTGCCTGATGGGAAGCATCGGCTACTTCGCGTTCGAGGGCATGGCGCTCGGAAAGCCCGTCATGTGCTTCGTACGCGATCCCGAGGCCTATCTTCTGCGCGCTCGGGAATGTCCGGTCATCAGGACGCATGTGAACTCGCTCGAAGCAGATCTCCGTCGGCTGGTCGCGAACAGGGCCGAACTGTCCGTCTTGGGGCGAAGCGCTCGCCGCTACGTGGAGACGTATTTTTCCATGGCAGCGTTCGCGGCAAGGCTAGCCGACGCGTATCGTCGGTTGGGAATCGCATAGTGCGTGTCCTGGTGATCGGCGGCGGCGGCTTCATCGGCAGGCATCTAGTCGAAGGATTGCGAGCCGGATCGATGGAGGTCGCGGTGATGAGTTCGCGCGAGGGGACCGGCATCGACGTCGCATCGGGATACTTGCGACCGGACTTCGCGATCCCTCCGGGCACGGAGGTTGTCTACTACCTGGCGGCGTCGCCGGCGCACAAAGACAACCTGCATCGGATCGAGCACTTGTTTGCGGTCAATGCCGCGAGCGCCATCGCGGTCGGCAGCCGGGCGTTCGCAGCCGGCGTCAGGCGCGTGGTGTACGCGTCCACGGGCAATGTCTACGGACCAAGCTTTAGCCCGATGGCGGAAGACGCCCCGGTCCGGCGCGATAACGCATACGCGCTCAGCAAGATCCATGCGGAAGAAGCGCTCGCGCTGTTCCGCCCGGACATGGAAGTCGTGATCGCGCGGCTGTTCGGCGTGTACGGCCCTGGTCAGACGAACCGGCTCGTTCCGAACCTCGTGGAGTCCGTTCACGTCGCCCGGAAGGTGATCGTGCAGCGGAATCCCAACGATCCTAGCGACATCGGCGGCTTGAAGCTGAGCCTTTGCCATGTCGACGATGTCGTGACGATCCTTGCTCGCCTCGGCACCGAAGGGGGCCCCCCCTGCATCAACGTCGCGAGCGGCGAAGTCGTGAACGTCCGCCAGATCGCCGATGCAGCCGGAGGGCTCCTGGGGCGACGGGCGCTCATCGAGTTCGCCGACCAGCCGCGCGCATTCGACCTCATCGCGGACAATTCACTGCTCCGTCGGACCCATCAGCATCGGTTCACGCCCTTCGCGCAGGGGATCGAGGGTACAGTTCGAGCAGGTGCTCACACCGATGCGTAACCGTGCAGAGGATCCAAGAAAGCGTGCGATCGAGGTCGTGCGCTGCGCCGCGCTCGCGACCGAAGCGGGTTGGTAGGTGCTCGCCCCTAACCTCAGTCTTCGGGCCCTTCACCCGGTCTGTCCGCGGTGCCGCATACCCCTGCCGGCGAGACCGGCCACGACGAATGATCCAATCGCGTGCGCGGCCTGCGGCCTAAAGTACCAGGCGGGCGACCGGTATCTGAAGTATGACTTCGACGGCCTGCTGTTCGAGCGGTTCAGGCGGGCGTACCTCCTGAACAAGGTGCTGAACAACAACGGCCTCATCTCGTATCAACTGCTGCGCGAGGGCTCCCTGTCGCTCCCGGAGCGCGACGACGTTCAGCGCTTCCGCGATTTCCTCGCCGAGAGCGCACGGCCCGGCTGGCTGCTCGACATCGGCTGCGGGGTCCTGGCGCGCCCGGGTTACCTCGACTTCGACATGTCGGGGGGCTACCGGCTCGTCGGTCTCGACCCGATCGACGACCAGTCGTTCGACGGCATCCGCATCGTCGGCTGCAGCGAGTTCATGCCCCTGCCGGACGCGAGCATCGATACCGCGGTGTTCGCGACGAGCCTCGATCACGTGTGCTCGCTGCACGTGACGCTGGACGAGGTCAATCGCGTGCTGAAGCCCGGCGGGCGGGTCGTGGTCTGGATGGGTGACCGCGCGATGTCCGCCTTCAAGCATGTGATCGTCACGCTCCGGAGTTGGCTTCGCAACCTCGCGCGGGGTTACCGGACGGACCGATACTGGATCTATCCGAACGGGACCGTCCTGTACGTTCCGACTGGAGCGGTCGACCCCTTCCACTCCTATCACGAGGATCCGAAGCGGATTGTCAGTCTGTTCGCTGCACGTGGTTTCCGGGTGGTCGCGCATACGGCACGAACGGCGGACGAGGTATTCCTGTCGTTCTCCAAGCCGGCGCCCGGGGCCTAGGAACGTCCGGCCCAACGGCTTTGATACGTCGTTTCATCCGCAGCAGCCTTGCCTACGGCGTCGTCGACTTTTTCGGGCGATTCCTGTCCTTCGTCACGTTCCCGATCTTCGCGCGCATCTTCGACGTCGCCGAGTTCGGCACGCTCGCGCTGATCACCACGATCGCGGCGCTTACCGGGCTGATCGGCAACCCGGGCCTGAACAACGCCGTACAGCGCTTCTACCTCGAGCCGCGCTTCGCCGATCGCGAGCGGCGCGAGCTGGTGACGACCGGGCTCGTGGTGCTCGCCGTATGGGGCGCCCTCGCCACCCTCGCACTGCTGTTGCCGATCCTCGTTCTGCACGAGCGCCTCCGCGATGCGTTCGGACTGCCGGCTGGCGTCCTCGTGCTGGCATTGCTCGCATGCGTGCCGGGGCAAGTCGTGTTGTTCGCACAGGACCTGTTGCGGCTGCACACCCGGCCGTGGGCATTCGGCGCGATCTCGCTCGCGCGAAACCTGGCTTGGTTCTTTTTCGCCCTAGCGCTGATCGTCGGTGCCGGCTGGCGTCTGGACGGCTATTTCCTTGGTCAGTTGCTGGCGGTGATCGCCATAGCACCGCTTGCTCTCTGGTTGGTGCGCCGGGATCTGACTGCACGCGTCGACTCGAAGCGCGCGCGCGAGCTGGTTGCGTTCGGCTATCCGTTCATCTTCGGCGGTCTGGCGTACTGGATTCTGCAGTCGCTCGATCTCTGGATGCTGAAGGCGCTCGGCACTGAAGTCGACTTGGGTCTGTACAGCGTCGCGGCGAGGATTGCGACCATCGTCACCTTTGTAAACCTCGCCCTGGGTCAGGCGTGGGCGCCGTACGCGTTGAGGGCGTACGCCGAGGATCCCGACTACAAGACCATGGTGGCCCGAGTGTTCACCCTGTGGCTGTTCGCCCTGACCTGTGTCGGCTCGGTCCTCGCGCTGTTCTCGAGGGAGCTGCTGCAAGTGATCACACCAGCTGCCTACTGGCCCGCTTCCCGTACCGCAAGCGCGCTCGTCTTCGGCGCCGTGGCGGCGGGCACCCTGCAGATCTCCGTGCTAGCCCTGTCCATCGAACGAAAGACCGGACTGATCGCGCTGTGCTCGTGGCTGGCGGTCCCTCTCAGCGCCGCTGCGAACAGCCTGCTGATTCCCGTGCTCGGCGTCTTGGGCGCCGGCTTCGCGAACCTCTTGACCTACGCCGCCCTTTCCGCATCGACGCTCTTCTTCTCCCAACGGGTGCACGCGCTACCCCTCGAACGGCGCAAGCTTGGTCTGTTGGTGGTGGTGGGAGCGCTCGTCCTGGCGGCGAGCCTGGAGCTCGATGGCGCGGCTGGTACGGCCGCGGCCATCGGAATCAAGGTTGGAATCGTCCTCGCCGTATTCGCGGTCGGCGCCTTCGCGCGAATCGTGACCAGATCGATGGTGCGCAATGCGTTCTCCGTCGGCGACCGCGGCGCGTCGCCAGCGGGTTGACGGCGATGTCCGGAAATCTCCGCGTTCTCCACGCACCCAACATCGTGGGCGGCAATCCGCCGTCGCTCGCCGCGGCAGAGCGCGCGCTCGGCCTGGACAGCCGCTCGGTCTCGCTCGCCGGCGATCCGTTCGGGTTCGGCTGCGATGAATTGCTTTGGCGACACGGCGACGGGCGGCTCCGCAGGGAGGCGCAGCGTTGGCGCCTGTTTCGGCGCGCGCTGCGCGACTTCGACGTCATCCACTTCAACTTTGGAGAATCGATCCTTACCTGGGGCGGGTTGCTTTCGGGCCGCATCGGCCCGAGCGCGGTCGACCGTCTCCGGCTGCGGTTCGCGCGGCACCTGGAGCTTGTCGATCTCCCGGTGCTCCGGCGCGCGCGGAAAGTCATCGCGGTGACCTACCAAGGCGACGATGCGCGGCAAGGGGACTTCTGTCGTGCCCATTTCCCGATCAGCATCCTGGACGGCGTCGAGCCCGGCTACTACACGCCCTGGAGCGACCGCAGGAAACGGGAGCGCATCGCGAAGTTCACGCACTACGCTCACCTCGTATATGCGCTGAATCCCGACCTGTTGCACGTCCTACCCCGCGCGGCACAGTTCCTGCCATACGCCAATGTCGATCCGGCCGAATGGCGGCCCGTGGCCGGATCTCTCGGCGCGCGCGCGACGCCGGTCGTGCTGCATGCGCCGAGCCACCGCGGGGTGAAAGGCACCGAGCATGTCATTGCCGCGGTCGATCGGCTGCGTGCAGAGGGGGTCGCTGTCGAGCTCAGCCTCGTCGAGGGCGTGAAGCTCGAGGAGGCAAAGCAGATCTACGAGCGTGCCGACGTCGTGGTGGATCAGCTGCTGGCCGGCTGGTACGGAGGGTTCGCAGTCCAGGCGATGGCGCTCGGCAAACCTGTCGCTGCCTACATCCGCTCCGAGGACTTGCGGTTCATCCCGCAGGCGATGCGGGAGGAGCTACCGGTCGTCAACGCGACCCCACAAACAGTCTACGAGGTGCTGCGTTCGCTACTCAGATCCCCGTCCTCCGATCTGGCTGCGCTAGGACAGCGTTCCCGCGCCTACGTCGAACGGTGGCACGACCCGTTGAAGCTTGCTGCACGGATCAAGGCGGACTACGAGCGCACGTTCGCGCAGATTCACCGGGCTGCCGGGTGCACGCCCAGGTTGGGCGAAGGCGCCTGAGATGTGCGGTATCGTCGCGCTGATCGCCGGGAGCGCACCGATCGATCTCGAGGCGCTGCAAAAGGCGACCGATCTCGCCCGCCACCGCGGGCCCGACGACGAAGGGTACGTCGCCTTCGGCCAAGATGGACTTCAGCCAACCGTTTGGGGCGGGCCGGCCACGCCGGGCACTTGCTTCGCGGCTGGCCACCCCTTTCTTCCCGCGTCGCCGACGGTGCCGATCCTGCCCGATGCGCGCGTCGGCCTCGGCCACCGCCGCCTCTCGATCGTCGACCTCTCGCCCGCCGGCCACCAGCCGATGTGCTCCCCGGACCGCAATACCTGGATCGTCTACAACGGCGAGGTCTACAACCACGTGGAGCTGCGCGCGGAGCTCGAAGCGCGCGGCCATGCGTTCCGATCGCACTCGGACACCGAGGTGATGCTCGCCGCGTACCGGGAGTGGGGCAGCGAGTGCCTGCACCGCTTCAACGGCATGTTCGCCTTCGTGCTGGTCGATCGCGCGCGACGCCGTGTCGTCGCGGCACGCGACCGCTTCGGCGTCAAGCCGCTCTACTGGTGGCGGAGCTCGACCGGAGTGATCGCGTTCGCATCGGAGATCAAGCAGTTCACAGCGCTGCCGGAGTGGCGCGCCGTGCTGAACGGACAGCGCGCCTACGACTTCCTGCGCTGGGGCGCATGCGACCATACCGACGAAACGCTCTTCGCCGGCGTGCGGCAGCTCCGGGGCGGAGAGTGCGTCGAGATCGACCTGGACCGGCCTCCCGGCGAGCAGCACCTGGCGCCGCGGCGATGGTACGAGCTCCGCCCGACGGAGCTCGACGGCACTCCTGAGGACGCAGTCTCCCGGTTCCGGGAACTCTTCTTCGATGCGGTGCGGCTGCGGCTGCGCGCCGATGTCCCCGTGGGCTCTTGCCTGTCCGGCGGGCTCGACTCGTCGTCGATCGTCTGCGCGATGAACCGGCTGCTGCACGACGCGGGTGCGGCGGGGCGGCAGCAGACGTTCTCCGCGGTGACCGATGTCGCCCGCTACGACGAGCGGCGCTTCAGCCGGAAGGTCGTCGCGGCTACCGGCGTCGCCGCCCACGAGGTCCAGCCCCCGCTCGAGGACCTCTTCGGCGAGGTCGATCGGATCACCTGGCACCAGGACGAGCCGTTCGGCTCGACGAGCATCTACGCGCAGTGGCACGTGTTCCGGCTCGCCGCGGCGACCGGCGTGAAGGTCATGCTCGACGGCCAGGGCGCCGACGAGAGCCTGGCCGGATACCACGCCTTCTTCGGTGCCCGCCTCGCCGGGCTCGCGCGCGGATTGCGCTGGGGCCAGCTCGCCGGGGAGGTCCGTGCACTGCGGCGAGTGCACGGCTATCGCGCCGGGTGGGCGATGCGCGAAGCTTCGGCCGCCCTCCTCCCCCGCGCCGGCGCACGACTGGTGCGGCGGTTCGCGGCGGCGCCGGAGTGGCTGGATCTCGAGCGCGTCGGCGCGGTGCCGAGACACCCGTTCGACGACGGCGAGGGCGCGCACCGCACCTCGGTCGGCGCGCTGTCGCGCGCGCAGCTCCTCCGCACCAGCCTGCCGATGCTGCTCCACTGGGAGGACCGCGACTCGATGGCGCATTCGATCGAGGCCCGGGTGCCGTTCCTCGACTACCGGCTCGTCGAGCTCGCGCTCGGCCTGCCCGACGCGCTGAAGATCGCCGGCGGGGTGACCAAGCGCGTGCTGCGGGAGGCGATGGCCGGGATCCTCCCCGAGGCGGTGCGCACACGGATGGACAAGCTCGGCTTCCAGACGCCCGAGGAGGAGTGGCTGCGCGAGTCGCCCCAAACCTTTCGGGCCGCGCTCGAGCGCGCGATCGCAGCGAGCGACGGTATCATCCGGCCCGGTGCGCTGCGGCTCTTCGACGACATCGTCGCGCGCCGCCGGCCGCATTCGTTCCTGCCCTGGCGGCTGATCGCATTCGGGACCTGGCTCGGGCGGTTCGGCGTGCGCCGCGCGGCCTGAGCGCCCGAGGCAGGTTCAATTGACGACGATGCCCGACTCCTCCGCCACCGACGCTCCGCCGTTCTTCGGCACCGGCGCGGCCGCCGCCTACGAGCAGCCGCCCGGCACGCCGTACTTCCTCAAGCGCGGCGGCGCGAGCCTCGGCGGCTTCCTCGGCGACGCCGCGGCGACGGACTGGCGCGAAAAGCAGGACGCCTTCATCAAGTGGACGCGCGACCCGGCGATGTTCAACGAGGCCGACGTCGGGCAGAACTTCGCCCTCTACAAGCCGTTCTTCGAAGAGCGCTGGCCGCATCTGCGCGGCCGGGTGCTCGACATCGGCGGCGGCTGGGGCCTCTTCCGGAAGTGGTGGCACGCCGGCAGAGACGGCTGCTTCGTCGTGCACGATCCCGGCGTCGAGCGCTTCACCGTCGCCCCGCCCGCCACGCTGCAGCGGTTCTTCGGCGACGGCCTCGCCAAGCCCGCCCTGTTCGTCGAAGGGTTCGGGGAGGAGCTGCCGTACCGCGACGCCGCCTACGATGTGGTGATGATCGCCTCCGCCCTCGATCATTGCGCCGACCCGCCGCGCGTCCTGGCGGAGGCCCGTCGCGTGCTGCGGCCCGGGGGACGGTTGCTGGTGATCCAGGGATTCGAGCACGAGGCAGGACAGCCCCAGCCGCCTGGGACCAGCCTCGCCGCCCGGCTCGCGCGCGTGCTTTCCGACCCGCGCCGGCTGTACCGCGCGATCCGCATGCGGCTCTTCCACCGTGGCGAGCCGCACATGCACCATTTCACCCGCAGCGACCTGCGGCAGATGGTCGCGGCCGCCGGCTTCGCCAGGTACGCGGAGACGGTGATCAGCGAGCGCTTCGGCGTGCTCGCGATCGAGGCGCGCCGGGCGAGCTGACGATGCCGAAGGTACTGTCCGTCGTCGGCGCGCGCCCGCAGTTCGTCAAGGCCGCTGCGGTCTCGCGCGTCCTGCGCGCCGCCCCGGGCGCGACCGAGGTGCTCGTCCACACCGGCCAGCACTACGACGACAACATGTCAGCAGTCTTCTTCCGCGAGCTCGACATCCCGGAAGCGGACCACAACCTCGGCGTCGGCTCGGGGCCGCAGGGCGCCCAGACCGCCCGCATGCTCGCCGCGCTCGAGGATACGATCGTGCGCGAGCGGCCCGACTGGGTGCTCGTGTACGGCGACACGAACTCCACCCTCGCCGGCGCGCTGGCGGCGGCCAAGCTGCGGGTGCCGATCGCGCACGTGGAGGCCGGGCTGCGGTCGTTCAACCGCGCGATGCCCGAGGAGATCAACCGCGTGGTCGCCGATCACGCGTCGGACCTCTTGCTCGCGCCCACCCGGGCCGCCGTCGCCAACCTGGCGAGCGAGGGCATCGTGGGCGCGAAGGTCGCGCTCGTCGGCGACGTGATGTACGACGCGATGCTGTACTACGCGGGCAAGGCGGAGCGGGAGAGCAACGTCCTCGCCCGGCTGGGGCTCGCGCCGGGTGAGTACGTGGTCGCCACCGTTCACCGCGCCGAGAACACCGACGACCCGGCGCGGCTCGCGGCGATCTTCGGCGCGTTCGTCGAGCTGGCACGGGACGTCCCGGTCGTGGTGCCGCTGCATCCGCGGACGCGCGGCGCGCTGGCGGGCGCGGGCCTCCGCCTCGACGCGGCGCCGCGGCTCCGGCTCGTCGAGCCGGTCGGCTACCTCGACATGGTGATGCTCGAGCGCCACGCGCGCCTGGTCGCGACCGACTCGGGCGGAGTGCAGAAGGAGGCCTACTTCAACCGCGTCCCGTGCGTCACGCTCCGCACCGAGACCGAGTGGGTGGAGCTCGTCGAGGCGGGCTGGAACACGCTCGCCGCCCCCACGGACGCGGCGACGGTGGCGGCCGCGTTGCGCGCGGCGCTCGGCTCGCGGCCGGCCGGCTGGCAGGCGCTCTACGGCGACGGGGATGCGGCCGGTGCGATCGTCGCGGCCCTCGGCCGGGCGCGCGAGGGCTGAGCGCGTTGCGGATCCTCATCGTCGCGCACGACTTTCCGCCGCTGAACTCGAGCGCGTCGCGCCGCCCCTACAGCTGGGCGCGGGCGTGGACCGACGCCGGGCACGAGGTCCACGTCCTGACGACGGCGAAGTACGCGCTCGACGGCCGGGCCGATCTCGCGCTCGACCTCAGCGGGATCACGGTGCACGAGGTCGCGTACCTCCGGCGGGCCCGGGCGGCGTCGGGCGCGGGCGGCGCAAGTCCCGTGCCGGCGCCCTCGCCGCTCTTCGAGCTCGTTCGCCGCGCCACGCGCCGCCTGCGCCTCGGGCTCGGGCTCTTCACCCAGACGACGATGCTCGCCTACCCGCGGCTCGCGCGCGCCGGGCTCGCGCTGCTGGCGAGCCGGCCGTTCGACCTCATCGTGAGCACGTCCGGGCCCGAAGTGTGCACGTTCGTCGCGCATCGCCTGGCGGGGCGTGCCCGGCTGCCCTGGCTCGCCGACTATCGCGACCTCTGGTTCCAGGAGTTCGCCGTCCAGCGCTACGCGTTCACGACCTTCGCGACCGGCAGGCTCAACCGGCGGATGCTGCGCCGGGCCGCGGCGGTGTCGACGGTGTCCGAAGGGCTCGCCGGCTATCTCAGGCGCGTCGTCGCGTGCCCGGTCTGGGTCTGCTACAACGGCTTCCTGGAACCGTTCAAGGGTACCGGCGACGTGCCGGCCCTCGAACCCGGCAAGCGCCACATCGTCTACACGGGCAACTTCTACCCCGACAAGCGCGACCCGGCGCCCTTCTGCGATGCGCTCGCGCGACTTCTTCAGGCCGAACCCGGCTTGCGCGGGCGGCTCCGGGTCGACGTCTTCGGTCCGGACGAGCCATGGGTGCGCGAGCGCTTCGCCGCCCGCGGCCTGCAGGACGTCCTCGCCGTCCACGGCCAGGTCGGGTACGGCACGAGCCTCGCCGCGCAGCGCGCGGCCGACCTGCTGCTCTTCGTCGACTGGATGGACGACCGCGCCGAGGGGGTGCTCACGGGCAAGCTCTTCGAGTACCTCGCGTCGGGCGCACCGATCCTCTCGGTCGGCACGCGGCGGGATTCCGAGGCAGCGCGGGTCATCCTCGACTGCGCCGCCGGCGTCGTCGCGACGACCGCCGACGAGGCGGCGGGTGCGCTGGCGGCCATGGTCCGCGGCGAGCTCGACATCGCGCCAGACCGCGCGCGCATCGCCGCGTTCTCGCGCCGAGGGCAGGCGCTCGCGCTGCTCGACCGCGTCGTGAGGCAGGGACTCGCCGGGCGCGCCGATTCGCCGGCGCGCGACGCCGGGTTCGCCGCTACGAGCGAGCATCCCCCAAGGTAGAATCGCCCGCCCGATCGACGGCCGCGACCCGGGCGGCCGACACCGACGGCCGCGCCCCGTCCAACGTCCGCCGCCCCCGTCATGCCGCGTACCGCAACGCTCCTCCGCAACTGGGTGCTCGCCTTAGTGACCCCGCGGCCGCTCGTCGGCGGACGCTACCTCCCGCGCTACTTCCGCGACTGGGTGCGCTACGCGCGCCTCGACGGCTCGGCGCCGCGCGTGGCCGATTCCTATCCCTGCCTCGTCGACTGGACGCCGACGACGCCGTTCGATCCGCACTACTTCTATCAGGGTGCCTGGCTCGCACGCCACGTCGCCGCGAAGCGGCCGGCGCGGCACGTCGACGTGGGGTCCAGCGTGCTCACGCTGAGCGTCCTGTCCGCGCAGACCGAGGTGCTGTTCGTCGACTATCGCCCGCTCGCCGCCGGCCTGCCGGGACTCGCGGCGATCGGCGGCGACATCAAGCGGCTGCCGTTCGCGGACGCGAGCATTGCGTCGCTCTCCTGCCTGCACGTGATCGAGCACATCGGCCTCGGCCGGTACGGCGATCCGCTCGATGCGCGGGGCAGTCACCGGGCGGCCGCGGAGCTCGCGCGCGTGCTCGCGCCCGGCGGCCGGCTCTACCTGTCGGTGCCGATCGGCCGCGAGCGGACGTGCTTCAACGCCCACCGCGTGTTCGCGCCCGAGACGGTGGTCGGGATGGCTGTGCCCCTGCGCCTCGAATCCTTCGCGCTCGTGGACGACGCCGGACGCTTCCGCGACGGCGCACCGCTCGAGCGGGCGCGCGACCTCGACTACGGCTGCGGGATGTTCGAGCTCGCCAAGCCCGCGACGTGACCGCGACCTCCCGTCACGGCCTGCGCGAGCGGCTGCGGTCGGTGCCACTGATCGCTTATGCGTACCACCGCCTGCGCAGCGCGCTCGCTCCGCTGCGCGCCCGGACGGTCGCGACGCCGCACGGTTTCCGGTTCATGGGTCACCGCTCGATGGGAACCGGCGAGTTCGAGAGCGAGGAAGTCGCGCTGGTCAAGGCGCTCCTCGCCGAGCGCGAGGTGCTGATCGACGTCGGCGCGAACGTCGGCCTCTACACCTGCCTCGCGCGCTCGGCCGGGCGCGAGGTGATGGCGATCGAGCCGCTCCCGGAGAACCTCCGCCTGCTGTACGCGAACCTGCTCGAGAACGGCTGGCGCGACACCGAGGTGATGCCCATGGGGCTCGCCGCGGCGCCCGGTATCGCGGAGATCTACGGCGGCGGCACCGGCGCCTCGCTCGTGCCCGGCTGGGCGGGCCTGCCCATGCGTACGCTGCTCAGGAAACGGATTCCGCTCACCACGCTCGACAACCTGCTCGCCGGGCGGTTTCCCGGCCGGCGGCTCCTGATCAAGGTCGACATCGAAGGCGCCGAGCACGCGCTGCTGCAGGGCGCTGCCAGCACGCTCGAGCGTACGCCGGCGCCGGCATGGCTGGTCGAGATCTGCCTGACCGAGAACTTCCCCGGCGGGGTCAACCCCGACTACGCGGCGTCGTTCGAGTTCTTCTTCGCCCGCGGGTACGCGGCGCGGACCGCCAACGCGGCGCGGCGGCCGGTGACGCGCGCGGACGTCGCGCGGTGGGCGGGGGCCGGCCGGTCCGGGTCGGGGACGTACAACTACCTCTTCTCCCGCGACGATCCGTCGGCGTGAAGGTCCTGTGCGTCTTCGGCGAGCACGCCTACGGCGATCCAGCGCGCGGCGCAGGCTATGAATACACGCACTTCCTGCCGGCGCTTCGCCGGATTGGCCATGAGCCGGTGCTGTTCGACTCGTTCAGCCGCGCGGAGCACGCGAGCTTCGCCGCGCTGAACCGGGCTTTCCTGGACGCAGTCGAGCGACACGCGCCCGATCTCGTGTTCTGCGTGCTCATGCAGTACGAGATCTGGCTCGAGAGCATCGCGCTCGTCCGCGCCGCGGGGGTCCCGGTCGTGAACTGGGCGACGGACGATTCGTGGAAGTACGCCCGGTTCTCGCGCCTGATCGCTGATGCCTTCGACCTCTACGCGACGACCGCACCCGAAGCGCTCGGCTGGTATGCCCGCGACGGCATCGCCGCGGCGTTCCCGACCCAGTGGGCGGCGAGCGGCGAGCTGCTTCAGGCGCCGAAGCCGGCGGCCGAGTGCACGATTCCGGTGAGCTTCGTCGGCGCCGCGTACGGTGTCCGCGCGGAGACGATCGCGGGGTTGCGTGCCCGCGGCATCGAGGTTGCCTGCTTCGGGCACGGGTGGCCGGCCGGCGCGGTGCCGGCGGACGAGATGCGACGGATCGTGCGCGACTCGGTGATCAGCCTCAACTTCAGCGAGGGCTCGGCGGGGGGGCGGCAGATCAAGGGACGGGTCTTCGAAGTGCCCGCACTTGGCGGCTGCCTGCTGACCGAGTCCGCGCCCTGCCTCGACCGCTACTACCGGGCCGGGGAAGAGGTGGCGACGTTCGACGGGCCCGACGAGCTCGCGCGATCGATCACGAGTTACCTGTCGGATCGCGCTCGGCGCGACCGCCTCGCGCAGCGCGGCTTCGAGCGCACGCGCGCCGAGCACACTTACGAGCGCCGGTTCGCGGAGCTGCTCGCCGAGCTCGAGCGCCGCTCGCCCGCGCGCGTGCGCCGCGCGATCGATTGGGCCGCGTTTGCCGACGCCGAGCGCGCGCATGCTCCCGGGTCGGCGCTTAGGGCGCTGCGCGCGCTAATGCTCGCGCTTTGCGCGCCGATCTGGGGCCGCGTGCGAGGCCGCCGCGCGGCGCGCCGGCTCCTCTTCGAGCTCTCGTGGCGGCTCGTCGGTCGCAAGACCTACATGGCCGCCGGCTGGCCGGGGCGCCTCTTCTACGCGGAAAGCTAGTGGCCGAACCGCCCGTAACCATCGGTATGCCGGTCTACAACGCCGCGCGAACGCTCGAGGTCGCGCTGCGCTCGATCTTCCGGCAGACGCTCGGCAACTGGGAGCTCGTTGTCGTCGACGACGGCTCGACCGACGGCACGGCGGATGTGCTCGCTCGCGCCGCCGATCCGCGCCTACGGGTCGTCCGCGACGGGCGGAACCTCGGCCTCTCGGCCCGGCTGAACGAAATCGTTGCCGGCGCGCGCAGCGAGTACTTCGCCCGCATGGATGCCGACGACGTCGCCTACCCCAGACGGCTCGCCGCGCAGGTCGCCTTTCTCGCGGCGCACCCCGAGATCGACCTCGCCGGCTGCGGCGCCCTCGTCTTCGGCGAGGATGGCGCGCCGCTCGGCCGGTTCCCGCTGCGCGCCACGCACGCGGAGATCTGTGCCGACCCGTGGTCGGGCTTCTACCTCGCGCATCCCGGCTGGATGGGGCGCACCGCCTGGTTCCGCCGCAACCCCTACCGCGCCGGGTACCGCAAGACCCAGGACCAGGACCTGCTGCTGCGGACGTTCGACGCGAGCCGCTTCGCCTGCCTGCCGGAGATCCTGCTCGGTTACCGCATGGAGGCGGTGTCGCTCGCGAAGCGCCTAAGGGGTCGCGGGTACTTCTCGCGCTCGATCCTCCGGGAGGCCGCGCGCCGCGGGATGTACGACGCGGCGCTGCGCGGCGTCGTGCTGCAACTCGCGAAGGCAGGCGTCGACTGCGTCGCCGCGGCCCTTCCCGGCGCCCGCCTCGCTGCGGCACGCCGCCTCCCGCCGCTGACCGACGCGGAGCGGGCCGAGTGGCAGGCGCTGTGGCGGACGCTGTGGGAGCGAGCGTTCGGCCCCGGCGCCCCCGTACAATAGCGGCGCACCGACGACCGATTCGAATGACCATTCTCGTCACCGGCGCGGCCGGCTTCATCGGCATGCACGTCGCGCGGCGCCTCGCCGGGCGCGGCGACGCGGTCGTCGGCATCGACAACCTCAACCCCTATTACGACGTCAGGCTGAAGGAGGCCCGGCTCGCGGAGCTCGCGCCCCTCGCCGGCTTCCACTTCGAACGCCTGGAACTCGCCGACACCGCGCAAGTGAACGCGCTGTTCGCGCGCGAGCGCTTCGACCGCGTGGTGCACCTCGCCGCGCAAGCCGGAGTGCGCTATTCGCTCACGGACCCGCACGCATACGCGACGTCGAACCTCGTCGGGTTCACCAACGTCCTCGAGGCGTGCCGCCAGGCGAGAGTTGCGCACCTCGTCTACGCGTCGAGCTCGAGCGTCTACGGCGCCAACACAAGCTTTCCGTTCCACGAGGACGATCCCGTCGACCATCCGGTGAGCCTCTACGCCGCCACCAAGCGCGCGAACGAGCTGACGGCGCACTGCTACAGTCATCTCTACGGGCTGCCGACGACGGGGCTGCGCTTCTTCACCGTCTACGGCCCGTGGGGCCGGCCGGACATGTCGATGATGCTGTTCACCAGGGCGATCCTCGCCGGCGAGCCGATCAAGGTGTTCAACCATGGCAAGATGCGGCGCGACTTCACCTACGTCGACGACATCGTCGAGGGTGTCGTGCGGACGCTCGATCACGCGCCGCAGGCCGGCCAGCCCGACGATCCGGGGGCGTACGCGCACCCCTCTGCGAGCGCGGCGCCCTTCCGCCTCTACAACATCGGCAACAGCCAGCCGGTGGAACTGCTCGAGTACGTCAGGCTGATCGAGGCGGCGCTCGGGCGCCGGGCAACGCTCGACCTCCAGCCGATGCAGCCGGGCGACGTAGTCGCGACCGCGGCCGACACCTCGGCGCTCGAGCAAGCCGTCGGGTTCCGGCCGTCGACCCCGCTCGCCGAGGGCATCAAGCGCTACGTCGCATGGCATCGCGCTTACTACGGCGCGGACGCGCAGGCTTGAGCGGCACCCCCGGATGTGCGGCATAGCCGGCTGCTGGGAGGGCGGCGGCGCACCGGCGGACGCACTGGCCGCGCGCGCCCGGGCGATGGCCGACGCGCTCGCGCACCGCGGGCCGGACGACCGCGGCGCGTGGGTCGACGCGGCCGCCGGCGTCGCGCTCGGCTTCCGCCGCCTCTCCATTCTCGACCTTTCGCCGCAGGGCCATCAGCCGATGGCTTCGGCGGACGGCCGGTACACCGTCGTCTTCAACGGCGAGATCTACAACTTCGCGGAGCTGCGCGACGGGCTCGAGCGCGCCGGCGCGGCGCCGGCGTGGCGCGGTCACTCGGACACCGAGATCATGCTCGCCGCGATCTCGCACTGGGGCGTCGAGGGCGCGCTCGAGCGCATGACCGGGATGTTCGCGATAGCGTTGTGGGATGCGCGTGAGCGGGCGCTGCACCTCGTGCGCGACCGGATGGGAGAGAAGCCCCTGTACTACGGCGTGACCGGCCGGACGCTGCTCTTCGGCTCCGAGTTGAAGGCGCTTCGGGCGCATCCTGCATTCGCGGGCGAGATCGACCGCGCGTCGGTGGCGGCGTTGATGCGCTTCGCGTACGTCCCCGCGCCGCGCAGTATCTTGCGCGGGATCCGGAAGCTGCCGGCGGGCACGATCGTTTCGTTCCGCTCGCCGGCCGACGCGGCGGCGGCGCGTCCGTACTGGACGCTGCGCGGCGCGATCGAGCGCGGCATCGAGCGCCCGTTCGCCGGCAGCGAAGGCGAAGCCGCGGACGAGCTGGAGGGGCTGCTCCGCGGCGCGATCGCGCGCCAGATGGTCGCCGACGTCCCGCTGGGGGCCTTCCTCTCGGGCGGCGTCGACTCCTCCACCGTGGTCGCGCTGATGCAGGCGCAGAGCGCACGTCCGGTGAAGACGTTCACCATCGGCTTCCACGAGGACGACTACAACGAGGCGCCCTACGCCAAGGCCGTGGCGGCCCATCTCGGTACCGATCACACCGAGCTGTACCTCAGCCCCGGGGAAGCGATGTCCGTGATCCCGGACCTGCCGCGGTTCTACGACGAGCCGTTCGCCGACTCCTCGCAGGTCCCGACCTACCTCGTTTCCCGGCTCGCCCGGACCGGCGTCACGGTCAGCCTGTCCGGCGACGGCGGCGACGAGCTCTTCGGCGGCTACAACCGCTACTTCTGGGGCGCGAGCATCTGGCGGCGCCTCGGCTGGATGCCGCGCGGCGCACGGCGCGCGGCCGCCGGCGCGCTCACCGCGGTGTCACCGCCGGCCTGGGACCGCGTGTTCGAGGCGGCCTCGCCGGTGCTGCCGGCGAGCGCGCGCCAGCCGGCCGCCGGGGACAAGCTCCACAAGCTCGCACGGGCGATCGACGTCGCGAATCCGGAGGAGCTCTACGCGGTGCTCGTTTCCCACTGGAGCGAGAGCACTCTGGTGGACGATGCGCGGCTCGAGTTCGACCTGCCCCTCGACCGGCTCGCGACCGCTCCCGAGCGAATGATGGCCTGCGACGCCGCGACCTACCTGCCCGACGACATCCTCGTGAAGGTGGACCGGGCGACGATGGCGGTGAGCCTCGAATCGCGGATCCCGCTGCTCGACCACCGCGTCGTCGAGTTCGCCTGGCGCTTGCCTCTCGAGCTCAAGCTCCGCGACGGCGCCGGGAAGTGGCTGCTGCGGCAGGTGCTCCACCGCCACGTGCCGCGCGCGCTGATCGACCGCCAGAAGATGGGCTTCAGCCTGCCGCTCGACGCATGGCTGCGCGGTCCGCTGCGCGAGTGGGCCGAGACCCTGCTCGACGAGCGGCGGCTCATGCGCGAGGGGTTCCTCGACCCGAAGCCGATCCGGGCGCGCTGGCAGGAGCATCTTTCGGGGCGCAGGAACTGGCAGCATCCGCTGTGGATCGTGCGGATGTTCCAGGCGTGGCTCGAGGCGTACTCGCGCGACGCAGAGACCCGATGAGCTCACGCCCGCGGCTTCTCTTCCTCGTCACCGAAGACTGGTATTTCTGCTCGCATCGGCTGCCGCTCGCGGTCGCTGCCCGAGACGCGGGATACGACGTGAGCGTCGCAACGCGCGTCAGCGAACACGGCGGAACCATCCGTGAAGCAGGGATTGGCCTGTTCCCGATCGCACTATCTCGACGGAGCCTCAATCCGCTGCGCGAGTTGCGTGCGCTCATGGAGCTCGTGCGCCTCTACCGGCGCGTACAGCCGGACCTCGTGCACCACGTGGCAGTGAAGCCAGTCATTTACGGCTCGATCGCCGCCAGATTGACTGGCGTCCCTTGGGTGATCAATGCGCTCACTGGGCTCGGTTACGTGTTCACGTCCACCGGACCCGCCGCGCGGTTCACACGCCCGATTCTCAAGAGGGTATTGAGGTACTTGGTCGACCGCACAAACACGCGATTCATCGTCCAGAACCAGGACGATCTTGCGCTGCTGTTGCGTGAGCGACTGGTCGATCCGGCCCGCGCGGTGCTCATCCGGGGATCTGGCGTCGATCTCGCGCTATACGGCGTAGAGCCGGAACCGCCAGGGCCGCCGCTTGTGATCCTCCCGGCGCGCATGCTGCGCCACAAGGGCGTGCGTGAGTTCGTGGAGGCGGCGCAGCGCCTGAAGACCGAGGGGATTGCCGCACGCTTCGCCCTGGTCGGCGGGCCCGACGCTGCGAACCCTGCGTCAATTCACGAGACTACGCTTCGTGCGTGGGCGAATTCGGGTGCCGTCGAATACTGGGGCTGGCGCGATCACATGGCCCGGGTATTGGCGCAATGCCACGTTGTCTGTCTGCCATCCTATCGCGAAGGTTTACCGAAGGCGCTCATAGAGGCCGCGGCCTGCGGCCGAGCGATCGTCACCTGCGACGTCCCAGGCTGCCGCGAGGTGGTTCATCCGGCGGACAGGGTCCTGCTCGTCCCGCCACGTGACAGCACCGCGCTTGCAGCAGCGTTGCGTCGCCTAATCGAATCTCCGTCGCTGCGGCAGGCGACGGGCAAGCGAAACCGGGAGCGGGCAGCGGCGGAGTTCTCGGTCGAGCGGGTTGTCGAGGCAACGCTTGTTCTCTACCATCAGCTGGCTGCGACCCACGTATCAGCGCAGGATCGAAAGGCAATCAGGCTCGGACAGTGATTCAGTCAACCCGAAGAACAGTGGGCAACATGAACGCGCTTCCACGAGGCAAGCCGCCCGTCACCTTCTGGCTCACCGGGCTCAGCGGCTCGGGCAAGTCGACGCTCGCGCTCGCGCTCGAGGAGCGGCTGGCTGGCGTCGGACTGGCGTGCTATGTGCTCGACGGCGATAACGTAAGGCAAGGTCTGAGCCGAGATCTAGGTTACTCGCCGAACGACCGCCGGGAAAATATCCGCCGTGTCGCCGAGGTTGCGAGATTGTTCAACGATGCCGGGCTCATCGCGGTCGTGGCGTTCATCTCGCCGTATCGGGAAGACCGAGAGATGGCCCGGGCGATCGTCGGACCAGACCGGTTCCTCGAGATCTATCTGGATGTCGATATCGCCGTCTGCGAGCGCCGTGATCCGAAGGGGCTGTATGCCAAAGCCCGCGAGGGGAAGCTCTCGGATTTTACTGGCGTATCAGCGCCATACGAACCGCCGACCGCACCCGCCCTGGCGGTGGACACTGGCGCGTTGAGCGTCGGTGAGAGCGCGGACCGTGTAATGGCGCTCGTGGCCCACGTGCTCGCATAACGCAGGGAGAGCCGACACCTCGGACATCAAGTCCGCCTGTACACGTCCTCGAACCTCACGATATCGTCCTCCCCGAGATACCCCCCCGACTGCACCTCGATGAGAAACAGCGGCACCTTCCCCGGATTCTCCAGCCGGTGCCTGGTGCCGATCGGGATGTAGGTCGATTCGTTCTCGGCGACGAGCGTCACTTCTTCGCCGCGCGTCACCTTCGCGGTCCCGGAAACCACGACCCAGTGCTCGGCGCGGTGGTGGTGCATCTGCAGGCTGAGCACGCCCCCAGGCTTCACCATCAGGCGCTTCACCTGGAACCGCTCGCCGGCGTCGATCGACTCGTAGTAGCCCCAGGGCCGGTACACGCGCCGGTGCGACACGTGCTCGGTGCGCTTCGCCGCGTCGAGCCTGCCGACGATGTCCTTGACCTTCTGCGCCTCGTCCTTGGACGCGACGAGCACCGCATCGCCCGTCTCAACCACGACCGCGTCGCTCAGGCCCAGCACCGAGACCATCCGGCTCTCGGCCCGCACGTAGCAGTTCTCCACCGCCTGCAGGTGCACGTCGCCGCGCACCACGTTACCGCTCGCGTCCTTCTCCCCGACCTCCCATAGCGTCGCCCACGAACCGACGTCGCTCCAGCCGATGTCGACCGGAACGACCGCCGCGGCGTCAGTCTTTTCCATCACCGCGTAGTCGATCGAGTCGGCCGGGCAGGCGGCGAACGCGGCCTGATCGAGGCGCACGAAGTCGAGGTCGGTTGCGGCCTTCTCCCACGCCGCCCGGCAGGCCGCGAGCATGTCCGGCGCATGTCGGCCGAGTTCCTCAAGATAGCGCTTCGCACTGAGGACGAACATGCCGCTGTTCCAGGCGAAGGTGCCGCGCTCGAGAAGCCTGCGCGCAGTGGCCGCGTTCGGTTTCTCCACGAACCTCACGACGTGGAAGACGCTCTCGTGCCCTTCGACCGGCTCGCCGCCCTCAACGTAGCCGTAACCGGTCGCCGGATGATCCGGCCGGATGCCGAACGTCACGAGGAATCCCGCGCGCGCAGCCTCGGCCGCCTTGAGGATTGCGAGATGGAAGGTCTCCACGTCGCGGATCAAGTGATCGGCCGGCAGCACGAGCATCACTGCGCCGGGATCCGCGCGCTGCAGCGCGAGCGCGGCGACCGCAACGGCCGGGGCGGTGTTGCGCCCGATAGGCTCGAGAATCTGCGCGCGCAGCGGCGCGCCGATTGCGCGGAGCTGCTCGGCGACGAGGAAGCGGTGCTCGCTGTTGCTCACGACCGTCGACGGCTCGATACCGGCGACGCCGCGCAGCCGTTCGACTGTCTCCTGCAGCATCGTCCGCTCCGAGACGAGCGGCAGGAACTGCTTCGGAAGCAGTTGCCGGGACATCGGCCACAGGCGGCTGCCGGCGCCGCCGCAGAGCACGACCGGGTAAAGTCTGGACGCCATGCTGCCATTCTAACTGCCGGCGGTTGCGGTTTTGCCCCTAGAATCGCGCAGCTCCGTGACCGGCGACCGCCTCTTTGAGCGCCTCCCGCATCCTCGTCACCGGCGCGACCGGATTCGTCGGGAGCGCCCTCGTCCGCCGGCTGCTTGCGGACGGCCGCCAGGTGCGCGCTGCGATCCGGCGTTCGTCCGTCGCGCCACCGGCCGAGGTGGAGACCGTCACCGTGAACGACATCGGCCCGGACACCGACTGGCGTGCAGCGCTGGCCGGAGTCGGCGCCGTTGTCCACCTCGCGGCGCGCGCGCACGTGCTGAGCGATGTGTCTGCTGACGCCCACGCTCTCTACCGCGCGGTGAACACGCTCGGTGCGCTGCGCCTCGCCGAAGCCGCGGCCGGCGCGAGCGTCCGGCGTTTCGTCTTCCTCAGCTCGGTGCGGGTCCACGGCGAGCACTCGGTGGGCGCCGCCTTCAACGAGTCGAGTACGCTCGTCGCGACCGACCCGTACGGGCGGTCGAAGGCCGAAGCCGAGCGCAGGCTCGTCGCCCTCGCGGGTGCAGGCCGTCTCGACCCGGTGATCCTCCGCCCGCCGCTCGTCTACGGCCCTGGCGCGCGGGGCAACTTCGCGCGCCTCGTCCAGCTCGTCGCGCGCGGCCTGCCGCTCCCGCTGGGCGCGGTGCGCAACCGCCGCAGCCTGATCTACGTCGGCAACCTCGTCGATGCGATCACGCGTGCGCTCGACCACCCGGCCGCAGCGGGCGAGACGTTCATGGTTAGCGACGGCGAGGACGTGTCGACGCCGGAACTGGTGCGGCGGATCGCCCGCGCGTTCGAAAAGCCTGCACGTTTGCTGCCTGTACCGATCGCGCTCTTGCGATTTGGCGGCGCGCTCATCGGCCGATCGGACGACGTCGGACGGCTCGTTGACGATCTGGTCGTCGACAGTTCGCGGATCCGCCGCGCGCTTGGCTGGGCGCCGCCGTTCGGCTTGGACGAAGGCCTGCGCGAGTCGGTTCGTAAGGCGTAGCGGCGCCTCACGCGAGGGTATTCATGTTCCAGGAGGTCCAGTTGCTGGAGGCTTGGCCGTCGTTGACGCGTACCCAGAGCGTTTCGCTGCCGGGGGCGGCTCCGCCCACGTACTCGGTCGAGGCAAGCTGCGCGGCGGTGACCGGGATCGAGGCGTTCGCCGCTTGCTGCACCCCGCCGATGCGGAAGTAGCCTCCACCCGCCCCCCCGTCCCACAGCTCGAAGGAGAAAGGGGCGTCGCCGTCCGGATCGCTCACTCCGAACAGGGTGCTCGCCGCCACGGTCTGGTTCGTCTGGACGCTCTGTGCGCCCGCCGTCGGCGTGGCCACCGGCGCGCGGTTGGGTTGCGTGCGGGTGTTCAGGTTGAACGCCGTCCAGTTGCTCCAGCCGCTCTCGCTGTCGAGCGCGCGGATTTGGTAAGCGTCAGCGCCGGCCACCGCACCCCCACGTACCCAGGTGTCGGCGAGGCTCGCCACGCTCACCGTCGCCCCTTGTGCCGCTGCTGCCCCGTTCGCCCAGAGATAGCCGCTGTTGGCCGTGGCGGTGAGATCGCGCAGCTCGTAGCGCACGATCGCATCGCCGTCGGTGTCGGTCACGCTCGCGAGCTCGTTCGTGAGCCGCCACTGGTTGAGGTCAATGTTGCGGTTGGCCGCGCTCACGACCGGGTTAACGTTAGTCGCGCGCACGGTCTGCATCGTCCAGCTCGCCCAGCTGCTCCAGGCCTGCCCGTCGTAGGCGCGCACCCAAACCGTCTCGGTGCCAGAGGCCGCCCCACCGACGTACTCGGTGGTCCCGAGCTGCCCCGCCGTGACCGGGATCGATACCCCGGCACCCTTCGCAACCCCGCCCACGCGGAAGAACCCGCCCCCGGCGCTGTCCCAGAACTCGTACTGCGTCGGCGCATCGCCATCCAGATCGCTGACGCCGAATAGTCCGCTCGCGGCCGCGGTTGCGTTCCTCACCACCGTCCGGTTCGCCGCCGTCGGCGTGGCCACCGGTGCGCGGTTGGCGATGAGCCGCGTGGTCAGGGTGAAGGGCGTCCACGACCCCCAACCCACCCCGTCGAACGCGCGTACTTCATAGACGTTAGTGCTCGCGGTGGCGCCTCCGCGTACCCAAACGTCCGACAGGCTCGTCAACGTGAGCGTCGCACCTTGGGGTTGCGCAGCACCGTTGCCCCAGAGATACCCACCATTGGCAGTGGCAGTCGCATCCCGCACTTGATATTGGTTGATCGCGTCCCCGTCAGCGTCGGCGACACCGACAAGCTCGGTAATCAGCCGCCACTGGTTGAGGTCGATGTTGCGGCTGGCCGCGTTCACCGTCGGGACGTTGTTCGACGCCCGGTTGTGCGTGTACATCGTCCAGCTCGCCCAACTGGTCCATGCCAGCCAGTCATAGGCGCGCACGTAGACCGTTTCGCTACCGATACCCGGACCGCCCACGTACTGCGTGGTTGCGAGTTGCGCTGCACTGACCGGGATCGCCACGCCCGCGGCCTGCTGCACGCCACCCACGCGAAAGTAGCCGCCCCCAGCGCCACCGTCCCACAGCTCGTAGGAGTAGGGACTGCCACCGTCCGGATCGGTCACCTGGAACATCCCGGCCACCGGCGTCGTCTGCCCCGAACGCGCGGCGTTGTTGCCGGCGATGACGGTGCCGGCATGCTCCACTGATGAGAGCAGATTGGCCGGGGTCCACACCGTCGCATTACCGGTGAACGTGACCCGCTCGATCTGATAGCTTGTGCCCAGGTCGAATTGCTGCAGTCTGACGCGATCCTGCTCGTAGCTGCCGCGGCGTGCGAGCACCAAATCGCTCCCCGACCGATACACGCCGACGTCGCTGGGCGCTATGCCAGCGCCAAAAGTCAGGGTGTCGATATTCCCGGGGGTGCTGTCGACGTCAATGACGACGTCTTGTCCGTCTCCAAGGGCGAACGCATACGTGTCGCTGCCCGGCCCCCCGTTCAGACTGTCGGAACCAGTGCCCCCAGTCAGGAGATCGTTGCCGGAATCCCCATTTACAACGTCGTTCCCGGCGCCTCCCAACAGCGTGTCGTTGCCAGCGCCGCCAGCGATGGTATCCGCACCATTCAGCCCGGAGAGATAGTTGGCGGCGGCGTTGCCTGAGATGACGTCGCCATACGCGCTTCCATAGACGTTCTCGATCGCGTTCGCGTATAGCCAATATCGGGTGAGGCTGTTGCCCATGGGCGTTGCGACACCTGCGAGTACTCCGGAGAGATTGATAGACCAAGCAAGATTCGATGCGGAGGCATCGACCGAGTCGTTCCCGCTCGCGTCCCAGATCGTCTGGAACTGATTGTTCAGCTGCAGCGTGTGGACGGTGTCTCCCGCATGGGTCGTCGTGTTCGGTCCATAAAGCCACTGGAGGGCATAGACGTCGAGCGGCATCAGGGTGCTCGGATCCCCCCAGTACCAGTTGTAGGCCGCATCGTCGTTGTAGGACATCACCGTGCCGTAGTCGATGTCCAGCGCGGAGAGCCCGACTTGCGAGAACGTAGGACGCCCGGTGCCACCTCCGTCGTGCGGATGCTTCAGGCCCAACGCGTGACCGATTTCGTGCAGCAGGACGAAGAAACCCTGTGAGCCCGGGTAGGTCGGGTAGTAGATCGCCTCGCTGCTCACGTTTACGTAGACATCGCCTTCAGCGCTCGGATACACACTCGCCGAGCCAAACTGGCTCGTTACAATCGAGTCGGTCAGCGATTGATTCGGGAAATACGCCCAGGCAAGCGCGTTCCCCATCCCAATCGCTTCGGTGTACGGCCAACCCATGAGCGAGAAAACCATGTCCGCAGGGGCAATGCCGGGGGCACTGTAGTGCCCCTTGTACTCGAAGTTGATGTTGGCTACGGCCGAATACTTGGATAGCGCGTTCTCGATGGTCACCTTCGCCGCAAACGGGTCGTTCCAGTAAAAGTAGTCGAAGTTGGAGGTGGCCCACGTCAGGGTGCGCGTAGGGGGGAGGATCCACTGCGACCCGTTGGTCATTACGTCGAGCCAACTGTTGCCCGTGGGGGCAAACGGGGTAGTGTTCGGTGTAGCCATGATGCGAATCTCTCTTGCGATAGTTAGTTGCGGCCCGCCAAAGCTAGGTGAGCGTACTCATATTCCAGGAGGCCCAGCCGCTGGAGGCCTGGCCGTCGTTGACGCGCACCCAGAGCGTTTCGCTGCCTGGGGCAGCTCCGCCCACGTACTGGGTGGTAGCGAGCTGCGCCGCCGTGACCGGGATCGAGGCGTTCGCCGCTTGCTGCACCCCGCCGATGCGGAAGGAGCCACCACCCGCCCCCCCGTCCCACAGCTCGAAGGAGAAGGGCGCATCGCCGTCGGCGTCGCTCACCCCGAAGAGGGTGCTCGCCGCAATCGCCTGGTTGGTCTGCACGTTCTGCGTGCCCCCCGTCGGGGTCGCTACCGGGGCGCGGTTGGGCTGCGTGCGCGTGTTCAGGCTGAAGGCGGTCCAGTTGCCCCACGCGCCCTCGCTGTCCTGGGCGCGGATCTCGTAGCTGTCGGCCCCGGCGATTGCGCCCCCGCGCACCCAGGTGTCGGCCAGACTCGTCACGCTCGCCATCGCCCCTTGCGCCTGGTTGGCACCGTTGGCGTAGAGGAAGCCGCTGTTGGCGGTGGCGGTGAGGTCGCGGATCTGGTAGCCCACGATCGCATCGCCGTCGGCGTCGGTCGTGGTGGCAAGCTCGCTCACCAGGCGCCACTGGTTCAAGTCGATGTTGCGGTTGGCCGCGTTCACCACCGGAGCGGCGTTGGTCGCGCGCAGCGTCTGCATCGTCCAGTTCGCCCAGCCGCTCCAGGCCTGGCCGTCGGTCGCGCGCACCCACACCGTCTCGCTGCCCGAGGCCGCCCCGCCCATGTAGTCGGTGCTCGCGAGCTGCGCGGCACTCACCGGGACCGCGACGTTGGCCACCTGCTGCACCCCGCCGATGCGGAAGTACCCCCCGCCCGCACCCCCGTCCCACAGCTCGAAGGCGAACGGCGCATCCCCGTCTAGGTCGGTCATGCCGAACAACCCGCCCGCGGCCACCGTATTGCCGGTGGTGACCGTCTGGTTCGGCGCCGTCGGCAGGGCCACCGGCGCGCGGTTGGGTTGGGTGCGGGTGTTCAGGTTGAACGCGCTCCAGTTGCTCCAGCCGTTCTCGCTGTCCAGCGAGCGGATCTCGTAGTTGTTCGCCCCGGCCACCGCGCCCCCGCGCACCCAGGTGTCGGCGAGGCTCGCCACGCTCACCGTCGCCCCTTGCGCCTGGTTTGCACCGTTGGCGTAGAGGAAGCCGCTATTGGCCGTGGCAGTGAGATCGCGGATCTCGTAGCGCACGATCGCATCCCCGTCGGCGTCGCTCACGCTGGCGAGCTCGTTCATCAGCCGCCACTGGTTCAGATCGATGTTGCGGTTGGCGGCGGTGACGACCGGGTTGGCGTTGGTCGCGCGCACCGTCTGCATCGTCCAGCTCGCCCAGCCGCTCCAGGCCTGGCCGTCGTAGGCGCGCACGTACACCGTCTCGCTGCCCGAGCCCACCCCGCCCACGTACTCGGTGGTCCCGAGCTGCCCCGCCGTGACCGGGATCGATACCCCGGCGCCCTTCGCCACCCCGCCGACGCGGAAGAACCCGCCCCCGGCGCTGTCCCAGAACTCGTACTGCATCGGCGAATCGCCGTCCAAGTCGCTCACCCCGAACAGCCCGCCGGCCGTCGCCGCGGCATTCCTCACCACCGTCTGGTTCGCCGCCGTCGGCGTGGCCACCGGCGCACGGTTGGGCTGCGTGCGGGTGTTCATCGTGAACGGGGTCCACGAACCCCAACCCACTCCGTCGAAGGCGCGCACCTCGTAGGTGTCGGCTCCGGCACTTGCCCCGCCGCGCACCCAGGTGTTGGCCAGGCTCGCCACCGTGACGGTCGCCCCTTGTGCGTACTGCACCCCATCGGCCCAGAGCGAGCCGCTCGTCGCCCCGGTGTTCAGGTCACGGATCTGGACCTGGTTGATCGGGTCCGCATCGGCATCGGCGATGCTCACCAGCTCACTCGCCAGCCGCCACTGGTTGAGGTCGATGTTCGCGCTCGAGGCGCTCGCCGCCGGGGCGTTGTTCGACGCGCGGTTGTGGGTGTACATCGTCCAGCTCGCCCACGGGGTCCACAGCACCCCGTCGTAGGCGCGCACGTACACCGTCTCGCTGCCCACCGTCGGACCGCCGAAGTAGTCGGTGCTCCCGAGCTGGGCTGCACTGACCGAGATCGGGACGCCCGCGGCCTGCTGCACCCCGCCGATGCGGAAGTAGCCGCCACCCGCAGCTCCATCCGAGAACTCATAGGCGTACGGACTCCCCCCATCGGGATCGACAACGGCAAACATGCCGACGACCGCAGCGCCCTGACCGGAACGCGCGGCATTCGAATTCGTGATGACGGTTCCGGCCTGCTCGACGTGCGAGAGGAGATACGCCGCGTTCCACACCGTCGGATCGTCGGTGAAGGTGACCTGTTCGATCTGGTAAGCAGCCCCAAGATCGAACTGCTGCAGCGTGACGCGGTCCTGGTCGAACGAACCCCGCCGCGCAAGGACAAGGCTGCTCCCGGAACGGTAGATACCGATATTCGCGGGCAGTATCCAGCTCTCAAACTGGATCGCGTCCACGTTGCCCGGGGTCGGATCCCAGTCGAACACCACGTCCTGGCCGTAGCCGACGAAGAGCCCCATGCGGTAGAGGTCATTTCCGGCGCCGCCCTGCAGCGTGTCGGCGCCAGCCGCACCGAACAACGCGTTGGCGTTCGCATCGCCGATCAGCGTATCGTCGAAGACCGATCCGGCCGCGTTCTCGATCCCGATCAGCGTGTCGGTGCCGTCGGCTCCGGTTGCAGTGCCAGTGGCGAGGTTGACCGTCACCGCGCCCGAAGCGTTGCCGTATCCCGCCCAGTCCAGCCCCGCGCCCCCGTCGATCGTGTCATTGCCGGCCCGACCCTCCAGCCAGTCATCGCCCAGACCGCCCTGCAGCACGTTCGCCCCAGCATTCCCGATCAGCACATCAGCGAAGTCCGAGCCAGTCAGGTTCTCGATCGAGACCAGGGTGTCCGTACCGTCGGCCCCGGTGGCCTGCCCGGTGGCAAGGTTTGCCATCACCGCGCCGCTCGCCTGCACGTACTCCGCGGTGTCGATCCCGGCCCCGCCGTTGAGGGTGTCCTGCCCCTCCATGCCGCGCAGCACGTTGTTCGCCGCGTCGCCGGTCAGGCTGTCGTCGTAGGCCGTGCCGCGAATGCCCTCGATGTTGACGAACGTGTCGCTGCCTTCGGCACCGGAGGAGCTGTTGGTGCCGAGGTTCACCGTCACCGCGCCCACGGCAAACCGGTAGTCGGCGTAGTCGATACCGGCGCCCCCGTCGATCGCGTCATTGCCGAGGTAACCGCGCAGGAAGTTCGTGCCCGCATCCCCGATCAGCGTGTCGTTGAAGTTCGAGCCACTGACATTCTCGATCGAGATCAGCGTGTCATTGCCGTCGCCGCCCGTGGCCGTGCCGGTAGTCAGGTTTACCGTTACGCCGCTCACGGCCTCGTAGTAGCCCACCCAGTCGGAACCGGCCCCGCCGTTGATCGTGTCGTCCCCGCCCATGCCGCGGAAGGCGTTGTCCCCGGCATCCCCGGTCAGCGCGTCGTTGAACGCACCGCCGCGCACGCTCTCGATGTTGACCAGCGTGTCGGTGCCGTCGGCACCGGTGGCCGTACCGGCAGCGAGGTTCACCGTCACCGAACCGGCCGCATCCCGGTAATCGGCATAGTCGAACCCGCCCCCGCCCCCGTCGATCGTGTCATCGCCCAGACCGCCGCGCAGGAAGTTGGTGTCGATCGCGCTGCCGATCAGCACATCGGCGAAGGCGCTGCCGCGCACGTGCTCGATCCCGATCAGCGTGTCGGTGCCGTCGGCCCCGCTCGCCGTCCCGGCACCGAGGTTGACCGTCACCCCGCCCGAGGCGTTGCTGTAGACCGCCCAGTCCAGCCCCGCGCCCCCGTCGATCGTGTCATTGCCCGCCTGCCCCACCAGCCAGTCATCGCCCAGACCGCCCTGCAGCACGTTCGCCCCACCATCCCCGGTGAGCGAATCGTTGAAGTCCGAGCCGGTCAGGTTCTCGATGGCGATCAGCGTGTCGGTGCCGTCGGCCCCGGTGGCCTGCCCGGTGGTGAGGTTCGCGGTCACCGCACCGCTCGCCTGCACGTATTCCGCGGTGTCGATCCCCGCCCCGCCGTTGAGCGTGTCCTGCCCCTCCATGCCGCGCAGCACGTTGTTCGCCGCATCGCCGGTCAGGCTGTCGTCGTAGGGGGTGCCGCGTATGCCCTCGATGCTGATGAACGTGTCGCTGCCGTGTGCTCCCGAAGAGCTGTTGGTCCCGAGATTCACCGTCACCGCGCCCGGGGCGAACAGGTAGTCGGCGTAATCGATCCCTGCGCCTCCGTCGAGCGCGTCATTGCCGAGGTAACCGCGCAGGAAGTTCGTGCCCGCATCCCCGATCAGCGTGTCGTTGAAGTTCGATCCAGTGACGTTCTCGATCGAGATCAGCGTGTCGGTTCCGTCAGCGCCGGTGGCCGTACCGGTAGCCAGATTCACCGTCACCGCGCCCGACGCGTCGCTGTAGACGGCCGCGTCCACCCCGGCCCCGCCGTTGATCATGTCGTCCCCGCCCATCCCGCGGAACGAGTTCTCCCCGGCATCCCCGGTCAGCGTGTCGTTGAACGCACCGCCGCGCACGCTCTCGATGTTGACCAGCGTGTCGGTGCCGTCGGCACCGGTGGCGGTCCCCGCGGCCAGGTTTACCGTTACCGCCCCGGCAGCGTCGCGATAGTCGGCGTAGTCGAATGCACCCCCGCCCCCGTCGATCGTGTCATTGCCCAGACCGCCGCGCAGGAAGTTGTTGTCGATCGCGCTGCCGATCAGCACGTCGGCGAAGGCGCTGCCGAGCACGCACTCGATCCCGATCAGCGTGTCGGTGCCGTCGGCACCGGTGGCCGTGCCGGTGCCGAGGTTGACCGTTACCCCGCCCGAGGCGTTGCTGTACACCGCCCAGTCCAGCCCCGCACCCCCGTCGATCGTGTCATTGCCGGCGCCGCCGACGAGCCAGTCATCGCCCAGCCCGCCCTGCAGCACGTTCACCCCACCATCCCCGGTGAGCGAATCGTTGAAGTTCGAACCGTCGATCTTCTCGATCGAGATCAGCGTGTCATTCCCGGCCCCGCCGGTGGCCGTCCCGGTGTTCAGATTGACGGTGACACCGCTCGTCGCTTCAAAGTAACCAACCCAATCGGATCCGGCGCCCCCGTTGAGCGTATCGTCACCGCCGCGGCCTTGGAGGTAGTTGTCCCCTGCGTCTCCGGTCAGGGAATCGTTGAAGGCCGAGCCGTGGACGAACTCGATCCCGATCAGCGTGTCGGTGCCGTCCCCGCCGGTCGCGGTGCCGGTCGCGAGGTTGACCGTGACCGCCGAGGCGGCGGTGCCGTAGTCCGCAGCGTCGTTGCCGGCTCCCCCGTCCAGCGTGTCATTGCCGGCCCGCCCGACGAGCCAGTCGTCCCCGTCGCCGCCGCTCAAGCTGTTGGCATTCGCGTCGCCGGTGATGTTGTCGGCGAAGGGCGTGCCGAGGACGTTTTCGATCGAAGTGAGCGTGTCATTGCCGAGTGCGCCGCTTGCGGCCCCGGCCGTCAGGTTGACAGTGACGCCGGACAGCGTCCCCGAGTCGCCGTAGTCGGCCGTGTCGCTGCCGCCGCGGCCGTCGAGCGCGTCGTCGCCGAGGCCGCCGCGCAGCCGGTTGGCTCCCGCGTCGCCGAGCAGCGTGTCGTTGAAGTTCGAGCCGCAGATGTCCTCGATCGATATCAGGACGTCATTGCCGTCGGCGCCGCTCGACGTGCCGACGGCGAGATCCACAGTCACCGCTCCGCTCGCATCGGCGTAGACGGTCCAATCCGCCCCGGCTCCCCCGTCGATCGTGTCGTTGCCGAGCATCCCGCGAAAGGAGTTCGCACCTGCGTCACCGGTGAAGCTGTCGTTGAAGCTCGTGCCACGGGCGCTCTCGATGTTGACGAGCGTGTCGGTGCCGTAAGCTCCCGCGTTCGCGATCCCGGTCGCGAGATTCACGGTGACGGCGTTGACCGTGTTCGTGGAGTAGTCGGCGTAGTCCCATGTGCCGGCGCCCCCGTCCAGAACATCGTCGCCCTCGCGGCCATCGAGGAAGTTCAAGTCGATCGCGCTCCCGACCAGGGTGTCATTGAAGACCGTGCCGCGCACGGCCTCGATGTTGAGCAGCGTGTCCGTGCCCTGGGCGCCGGTGGCCTGTCCCGTTCCCAGGTTCACGGTTACGGCACCGGGCTGGTAGTCGCGATCGTGGTACTCGACCCAGTCGAAGCCACCACCCCCGTCGACGTAGTCGTCGCCACCCTTCGGCAGGAATACGTTCCCGTTCGCGTCCCCGATCAGGGTGTCGCCGTAGTTTTGCGACCCGCCGATGTTCTCGATGCTGACGAGGGTGTCCGACCCGTCGGGACCGCTGGTAACGCCCGTGGCGAGGTTCACCGTCACGCCGCCGGTGGCGTCACGGTAGTCCGCAGTGTCGAATCCTCCGCCCCCGTCCAGCACGTCATTGCCGCCGCCGCCGCGGAGCCAGTTGCCGCCCGCATCGCCGGTCAGCGTGTCGTTGAAGGCCGACCCCTTGACATTCTCGATGCTTGTCAAGGTGTCGCTGCCGTCCCCTCCGGTCGCCGTCCCCGAGCTCAAATCAACGATCACGGCGCCACCCGCCTGGCCATAGTCCGCCCAGTCGGAGCCCGCACCCCCGTTGAGAACGTCATTGCCGCCGTTCCCACGCAGGAAGTTCGCGTTTCCGTCGCCGGTCAGCGTGTCGTTGAATGCCGAGCCCCAGAGGTTCTCGATCCCGGTCAGCGTGTCGTTCCCGTCCGCGCCGCTCGAGACGCCCGTTGCGAGGTTTACCGTGACACTGCCCGACGCGGTGAGATAGCTCACGCTGTCCGAGCCAGTCCCCCCGTCCAGTACATCGTCGCCCAGCCCGCCCCTAAGAACGTCGTGTCCGGCGCCTCCCTGCAAGGAATCGTTGCCGGCGCCGCCCCGGAGCTGATTCGAGTTGCCGTCGCCGATCAGGTTGTCGGCAAATGCGGTTCCCGAGATGAAGCCCGTGTAGCCGCTCGCGCGCAGGCTGGCTATCTCGCCGGGTGCCCAGAGACCGGCCTTGTAGTCGGCGTTCACGACCTCGATGTTCGTGATCGTGTCCGTGCCTTGGCTGGTCGTCGTGATTGAGCCGGTGCCCAGATTGACGGTCGCGCCGCCGCTCAGATCGGCGTACCAGACTTCGTCGAAGCCTGCCCCGCCGTCGATCGAGTCATTGCCTTCGAGCGGCTCGAAGATGTTGTCCGCGGCGTTGCCGACCAACGTGTCGGCGTAAGGGGAAGCGAGCACGTTCTCGACGTTGAGCAGCGTGTCGGTCCCCTGCGAGCCGGTCGCGACGCCGGTCGAGAGGTTGACGGTGACGCCGAAGGCCGGCGAGAAGCTGTCGTAGGCGACCCAGTCGCTGCCCGCGCCGCCGTCGATCGTGTCATTGCCGAGGCCGCCCGTCAGCAGGTCGTCGCCGCCGCCCCCCTGGAGATTGTCATTGCCGGCCTCCCCTTCGAGATCGTTGTTCGCCGCATTGCCGATCAGCGTGTCAGCAAAGCCCGTCCCGACCACGAGGCTCGTGAATCCGAGTGCCTGCATCTCGGCTATCTCGGCCGGCGTGAAGCCCGAGTACGGATCAGTGCCGGTCGCGCTGGCCGAGACGAACTCGACGTTGATCATCGTGTCGATACCCATCGTCGAGGTGGTGATGACCCCGGTCGAGAGATTGACCGTTATTCCGGAGGTGAGATCGGCACCCCAGTACATGACCGTGTCGAACCCCGCCCCCCCGTCGATCGAGTCATTGCCCTCGAGGGGCTCGAAGATGTTGTCGACGGCGTTGCCGATCAGCGTGTCGGCGAACGGGGACGCGAGCACGTTCTCGACATTGAGGAGTGTGTCGCTTCCCTGCGAACCGGACACCGTGCCGGCAGCGAGGTTGACCGTCACCCCATAGCCCGGCGCAAAGTCGTCGTACTCAACCCAGTCGGAGCCCGCACCGCCATCGATCCAGTCGTCGCCTAGACCGCCGTTCAGGAAGTCGTCGCCGGCACCTCCCTGCAGAAAGTCATTGCCACCCTCGCCCGCCAGGGCATCGTTTGCCGAACTGCCGATCAGGAAGTCGCCAAAGGTCGTGCCGACAACAATTCCCGTAAAACCCCACGCCTGGAGCTCGGCGAGTTCGAACGGCGTCCAGCCCGAGTAAGGGTCGGATCCGCTCGCGCTGGCCGAGACGAACTCCACGTTGACGATGGTGTCGGTGCCCATCGTGGAGGTGCTGATCACCCCGGTGGAGAGGTTGACCGTCACCCCGGAGGTGTGATCGGTGGCCCAGTAGATCACCGTGTCGAACCCCGCGCCCCCGTCGATCGAGTCATTGCCTTCGAGCGGCTCGAAGATGTTGTCGGCTGCATTGCCGATCAGCGTGTCGGCGTACGGGGAAGCGAGCACGTTCTCGACGTTGAGGAGCGTGTCGGTCCCCTGCGAGCCGGTCGCGACGCCGGTCGAGAGGTTGACGGTGACGCCGAAGGCCGGTGAGAAGCTGTCGTAGGCGACCCAGTCACTGCCCGCGCCGCCGTCGATCGTGTCATTGCCGAGGCCGCCGGTCAGGAAGTCGTCGCCGCCGCCGCCCTGGAGATTGTCATTGCCAGCGTCGCCGTCGAGCGCATTGCCGAGGCCGTCACCGATGAGCGTGTCGACAAAGCCGGTGCCGACGGCGAAGCTCACGAAACCGAACGACTGTAGATCGGCGATCTCCACCGGCGTCAGGTCGTTCGTGCCCCACGCCGCATCGACGTACTCGACCGCGAGGATCGTGTCGGTCCCCTGGGTAGTGGTGACGATCGACCCCGTGCCGAGGTTGATCGTGACGCCGGCCACGAGGCCAGTGTAGTAGACGGTGTCCAGCCCGCCCAGTCCGTTGAACGAGTCGTTGCCCGACGTGCCGGTCAGCTGATCATTGCCGGCGGTCCCGGTGAAATTGGCCATGGCTCCCCTGCCCTCGCTGGTTTTCGCGCGCGCGGGAAGCCTAAGGGCCGGCGTCAAGGCCGCCGAGGAACTCCTGCGCGGGGGTGGCCGGCAGCGCCGGCCCTCACCGGTCCGGGATGAGGAAAGTCACGCACGCGACGGCGCGCCGTCATTCATGACGGCAGCATGACGCGTGGGATCCGGCGGGTTACGGCTCGCGGATGCCCTCGTCGAACGCCTTGACGAGGGGGTAGACGAAGTACGAAAGCACTGAACGCTCGGTCACCTTGATCTCCGCGGTGAGCGTCATGCCCGGCGCAAGTCGGGCGTCGGCCGGGACCTTCGTGAGCCGGCTCTGCAGGTCGCTCACGCGCGCCGGGTAGTAGGCGCGCGTCATCGGCCGGCCGCGCGCGCCACCGTCGGCGACGAACGAGTCCTCGCCGATCGCGGTGAGCGTCCCGTCAACGGTGCCGTGGCGCTGGAACGGGAACGCGTCGATCTTGATGCGCACCGCGTCGTTCTTGCGGACGAAACCGATCTCGTCGGCCGGGATCTGGATCTCGGCCTGGAGCGGGACGCCCTGCGGCACGAGCGTCACGATCGGCTCGGCCTCCTTCGCGACCGACCCGACCGAACGCTTGTTCAGTTCGAGCACCGTCGCGTCGATCGGGGCCCGCAGCTCGATGAGCGCGCTTCGGCGCTCAGCCTTGTTGAGGTTCTCCTGCAATGCGTCGCGGTCGCGGCGCGCCCTCACGAGCTCGTCGAGCGTCTTCTGCCGCCATGACCGGGTGAAGGCGTCGTAGGCCGAGCGCACCTGCCGGATTTGCTCCTCGAGCTGGTGACCCTTGTTGACCGCGTCCTCGTACCCGGCTTCGACCTCGAGGCGCTTCTCCTTCGCCTCGAGGAGACCCATCTGCGAAACGTAGTTCTGGTCCTTCAGGTTGGACTTCATCCGCTCGATCTGCTTCAGGCTTTCGAGTCGGTCCTTAAGGACGGCCTGGGTGCGCAGCGTCCCTTTCAGGTCGGCCTCGCTCTTCGCGATGTCTGCCTTGAGGCCGGCAAGACGCGCTTCGTACTCGGCCGCACGCTTCTCGTGCAGCTCGGCCTGCAGCGCCGCGTCCTGGTCGTTCGGCCGCGGACGGTATGGCTTGTCCCCCTGTTCCGCCTCGAGCCGCGCGATCTCCGCGGCGAGGCTCGCGATCCGCTGCTTCGCCTGCGTGACGTCGGCCTCGGCGAACGTCGGGTCGAGTGTGGCGATCACCTCGCCCTTCTTCACCAGCTGGCCGACGCGGATGTCGAGCGAACGGATGACCGACGTCTCGAGCGGCTGGATCACGACTGTCTGTGCGTCGGTGACGATCTTCCCCTGCGCGGTGACGACGACGTCCACCTTCGACACCGACGCCCAGACGAGGGCGATCGCGATCAGGGCGAGCAGCGTATAGAGCACCGCGTGCGCCGCCACCGGCGGCTGAGCCGCGTCGAGCTCGATCGCGTCCGGCTGGAAGGCGTGGCTCACCGCTGGCACGGGCTTCGCACCGCCGAAGAGCTTCCGCAGGCGATCGATCACCGGTAGGCCCTCGCCTGCTGCCGCCACAACTCGTGGTACAGACCCGGCCGCTCAGCGAGCTCCTGGTGCCGGCCGTGGTCGACGACGCGCCCACGGTCGAGGACGAGGATCGCGTCGCAGCCGACGAGCGTCGACAGCCGGTGGGTGATGATGATCAGCGTCCGGCCGCGCGCGATCGCGGCGAGGTTCCGTTGCACGATCGCCTCGCTCTCCGGGTCGAGCGAGCTCGTCGCCTCGTCGAAGATCAGGATCCGCGGCTGCCGCAGCAGCGCCCGCGCGATCGCGAGCCGCTGCTTCTGGCCGCCGGAGAGGTTGGCCCCGTTCTCCTCCAGCATCGTCTCGAGGCCCTTCGGCAGGCGGTCGACGAACTCGTCGGCGCCGGCGAGCCGGATCGCGGTGGCGATGTCCTCGATCGTCGCGTCGGGCCTGGTCGCGGCGACGTTCTCGCGCACCGTGCCGCGGAAAAGGAACGTCTCCTGCAGCACGATGCCGATGCTGTGGCGCAGGTGCACGAGGTCCAGATCGCGCGCGTTCGTGCCGTCGAACCGGATCGCCCCGTCCTGCACCGGATAGAGGGCCGCCATGAGGCGCGCGAGGGTGGTCTTGCCGCTACCGCTCGGCCCGACGATCCCGAAGATGCTGCCGGCCGGCACGTGAAAGCTCACCTCGTCGATGGTCGGGGTGCCGGGCGTGTACGTGAACGACACGCGGTCGAATGAAATTTCGCCACGGATGGGCGTCATCAGCCCGCGCGCGCCCGCCCCCGCCTCGGCCGGCTGGTTGAGGATCTCGCCGAGCATGCGCACCGCGAGGCCGGTCTCCTGGTATTCGCTGATCAGAGAGACGATCTGGACGAGCGGTCCGGACACCCGCCCCGACAGCATCTGGAACGCGACCAGCGCGCCAACCGAAAGCTGGTTGTCGAAGACGTCGTGCGCGCCGACGGCGATGATCGTGACAAGCATCAGCTTCTCGAGGAGCTGCGTCGCGGCGTGCGCGCCGATCGAGATCTTGCCGACCCGGAACTGCATCTGCGTCGCGTGCGCGACGCGGTCCTCCCAGCGGCGGCGCTGGCGCGCCTCCAGCGTGAGCGCCTTCACCGTCGGCATGCCGTGGATGGTCTCGACGAGCAGCCCCTGGCGCTCGGCCTCGGCGTGGTAGAGCTCCGTGAGCCGCCGGCGGAACGGGCCGATCAGGAGCGCGATCACGGCGGCGATCACCGCGCAGAAGGCGAGCAGGATGGCCGTGAGCTTCGCGCTGTAGAGAAAGAGCACCGGGACGAACACCACCAGCACCGACGCGTCGAGGATCGTCAGGAACAGCCGGCCGGTCAGGAACTCGCGGATACGCCGGTTCTGCTGCATGTGCTGGAGCAGGACGCCGGCGAGGTTGCGCTCGAAGAACGGCATCGGCAGGCTGACGAGGTGCGCGAACACCCGGGTCGCCAGCCGGACGTCGATCTTGCTCGTCGCGTAGAGCAGGAGGTACTGGCGCAGGAAACCGAAACCCGACTCGAACAGGATCGCGATCGCCACCCCGGTCGCGAGCACGTACAGCGTCGAATAGCTCTGATGCGTGAGCACGCGGTCGATCACGAGCTGGAAGAAGATCGGCAGCGCGAGGGCGAGGAGGTGCAGCGTGAGCGCCGCGACCGTGACATCCCGGAAGAGCCGACGCTGGCGCCAGATCTCTGGCACGAACCAGCGCAGCCCGAACGGCTGCCGCTCGTCGATGAGCTTGAACACGCGCTTGAGGAAAAACGTCTCGCCGGACCAGGCCGACTCGACCTTGTCGCGGGGCAGGAAGAGGTGCCCGCGCGCCTCGGCGAGCGGATCGGCGACGACGAGCTCGTCCGTGTCGGCCTTGAAGCCGAGCGCGACGACGGTGTTGCCGTTGCGCAGCCGGAGCAGCGCCGGGAAGCCGGCCGGCGGCTGCGTCTTCAGCCCGTCCCAGTCGAGCTGGACGGTGCGCACCCTGAAACCACTCTCCCGCGCGATCCGGAGGAGCCTCGTCGTGTCGGGCTCGGCGTCGTCGAGCGCGTGCTCATGCACCAGCCGGTCGACCGAGAGGTCGAGGCCGTGGTGCCGCGCGACGGCGACGAAACATTGCAAGGCGGTGTGCCGCGGGTTCACGCGGGAAGATCTCCCCAGGCGAATAGGCTCGCGCTAGCCCTTTGTTATCGCGAGCTATTCTAGGCTTGCCGCGTCCGGACAAGCAGGCACAAATGCTCGTGCACGACCGCGTCGCGGCGCCCGATATCAAGCCAGGCTCGCACCGAACGTGTACTGGGTGCTCTCGCCATCCCGCGCGAACACGTGAGCGTAGTAGGTACCGGTGCCGGCCGCAAAGGCGATGCTCTCCCCCCAGCTGTCCATGGTCGAAGAGTTCGCCAGGACAGCGCCGGCACCGTCGAGCAACGTCAGATCCGCATTGCCACCTAGCCCCTGCAGCGACAGGCGGAGTTCGCCGGCATCCGCGAGATTCAGCCTGAAATAGTCGTGCGGGTCGGCATCGGTCACGAAGTCCGTGATGGTCTGGGTCGCTGCTCCGACCGCGAGCGCCCGCGCAGTCGCGAGCGTATTGCCGACGGTGTCGCTGGGCAGGCTCCCCGATGTCACGCTTACCCGCACTGCGTCGCTTCTCAGCGATACGCCCGATCCGGACGATTCGGCCGTGATCTCGAGCGTTTCAACCGATGCGGCCCCCGACGAGAAATAGCGCATCGTCGGCAGATCGCTCGGGTAAACGCCGGCGGGGAAGCTGGCGTTCCCCAGCGTGATCTTTCCGGTCGGCGAGGTCTGCCCGAATTCCCTGAAGCTGTAGCTCGAAATCGGATCACCGTCTGGATCGCTGGCGCTGAAGAGCGACCCGAGCGGCGTGATCGCATCGAGCGCGAGCGTCCGGTCAGCGGCGGTTACCGCGGGCGGACGGTCGCTGGTCGTCACTACCGAGGCGCTGGCAGCATACGTCCGGGCGTCGCCATCCGACACGGACACGATGAACGAATTGCCGCTCCCGGCGGCGCCGCCGACCACCCGCACCTGCCCGAGTCCGGCAGACCCGACCGTGAAGGGGCCGTTCTGCGGGATCCCGTTCAGCGTAAACGCGGGATCGTCGACTCCCGGCGCGCGAACCCACTCGAACGTGAACTGAAGTAGGTCTCCTTCCGGGTCGGAGGCGACGAAGAAATCGGTCACCGGCCTGGACGCTCCCGGCGCCAGCGCACGCATCGATGCCTTGACCTCGGGCGCGCGGCCGCCGGTCGGCCGCATCTCGACAAGGATCGAGGACTCCGAGCCGGCGCCGTCCGCGTCGTAGACCGCGACGGAAACGTTGCTCAGTCCGGCCATGACCGACGGCGCGACGTACCAGACGGTCGCCAGCTGATCGGCCGGCACTCTGATCCACTGGCCGAAAGGCTGGGCTACGCCGTTGATCTGGAGGCTCTCGCCGGGCCAGTTTCCGAAACTGAAGAAGCGGTACTCTGCGACGGGATCGCCATCCGGGTCCCCGGCCTGGAAAAGCGCGCCCAGCGCAATCGCTTCGCCGGGACGCAACGACACGCCCCCGCCTGTGCCGCCGCCCGGGAAGAAGAGTTGCGGGGCGCGGTTGTCGTAGAAGGACAAGTGCGCATTCGTGGGAGGGCCGTACTCGAGCGCGTCTGCGACGCGGATAGTGAATGTTTCCGTGCCGTTGCTGGCACCAAGTGCCCCCCCGGATCCCGCGACCCAAGACAGCTGTGAGAGCTGGCCCGCGGTCACCACGAACGGGACGCCTCCCGGTTGGACCGCGGCGCCGAGGGTGAAGTAACCGGTGAGCGCAGCAGCGTCGTTGTCCGTGAACTCGTAGGAGACGACCGCATCGCCATCGGGATCCGTTGCCGTGATCAGCGGTGCAACCGGCACGGACTGACCGTACTTGAGCACGACGCCGGCGAACTGAACCGACGGCGGATCGTTGGCCGCGAGTTGCGCCTCACGCTGGGCATAGTACGCGAGCGCCTCGTCAACGTGCCGCGCGCTGAAGCCAACGGCCTCCCAGGTAAGGTTGGGCGCTCCCGAGGACGCGACTACCGCGACCATCTGATCGTAGGAGATCGGCGGCCCGAGGCCCGGGACAAAGAACGTCTCGATGCGGTTGGCTGGAGCTTGCCAGTCGAACAATACGACCGCCTCGCTCGTCGTCGACCCGTCGAGGAGGAGGAGGTGGCGTCCGTCGATCGTCGCGACGCTGAGGGTCGAGAGTGGAATGCCGACCCACAACTGATCGCCGGCGGAGTTCCCGTTCTCGAGGATGCCTACGACACCCTCGCCCGTCCCGCCGGGCGTCATGTAGACATCCGCGCCCTCACCACCCATCAGGAACGGTTCGTAGTCGAATCGCGTGGTGATCGAGTCGTTGCCCTGGAACCCGAAGTAGATCGCATCGTGAGCGTTTACCTGGACCGAGTCGGCGAATGTCGTACCAGGGCGTTCGTCAAAGCGGTAGACGGTGTCCATCGTCCACGCTCGCCAGGGACTCCAGCCGCTGCCGTCGTTGGCTCGTGCCCAGACCGTTTCCGCGCCGACTTCGGCGCCACCGACGTAGGTCGCGGTTGCGAGCGCTGACGCGGTCACAGTGATGCTCGCTCCGGCCGGCTGCGCAACGCCGTTGAGGGCGAAGTACCCGCCGCCTGCGCTATCCCACAACTGGTATTGCGTGATCGCGTCGCCGTCGGGATCGGTCGCGGTGAACAGCGATCCGGCGGCCACGGATTTGTTGGTCCCGATCTTTGCGTCGCCAGCGCTGACGACCGGCGCATTGCCGACTGTCGTCATCACCCACGCTTCCCAAGCGCCCCACGCGTAGCCATCGTAGGCACGCACCCAAACGGTCTCGGCCCCTGCGCTGAAGCCTCCCACGTATGCCATGTTCGCAAGTTGGGATGGAGATACGGGTATCGCCTGATCGGCCGGTTGGCCGACGCCACCGATCGCGAAGAAGCCCCCGCCCGCGCTGTCCCAGAACTCGTAGGCGCCAGTCGCGTCGCCGTCGGCATCGCTGACGCTGAAAACCGACGCCGCGAGCAGCGACTGCCCCCAGGGGACCGACGCCGGCGAGGCGATCACGCTCGGCGCGCGGTTGATTGCGCTCGCGAGCCAGCTTTCCCACGGCCCCCATTCGTAGCCATCGAAGGGCTGCACCCAAAGCTGCTCCGCTGACGGCGTTGCTCCCGCTACGTAGGTCACCTGCGCGAGCTGAGCCGCGGTAACCTCGATCGATTGATTGGCAGGCTGGGGCGCACCGTTGAGGCTGAAATAGCCGCCACCCGTTCCGCCATCCCAGAACCGATACCTGCTGATTGCATCCCCGTCGGGATCGACGACGGAGAACAAACTGCTCGCGGACCGCGTCTCGCTTCTGAAGAGAGTGAGATCGACCGACGATGCGACGGGAAGACCGTTGACCGTGGTTGCCTGCCACGGAGCCCAGGCGCCCCACGCCTGCCCGTCGTTGGCGCGTACCCAGAGGGTTTCGGTTCCTTGCGTCGGACCGCCGACGTACTCGGAGAGGGCCAGTTGCGCCGACGCGACTGGAACAGCCATTCCCGCGGGCCTGGGGCTTCCGCCGTTGATGCGGAAGTAACCCCCGCCTGCGCCGCCATCCCAGAGCTCGTAGCTGAAAGCCGCGTCGCCGTCCGCGTCGGTCACGCTGAACATGGCCGCGACGCCGACCGCCTGCCCCGGACGCAGAGTTCGGTCAGCCGCGCTCACGACCGGCGCGCGGTTGGCCACCGCACGCGTGGTCAGCGCGAAGGACGTCCAGGCACCCCACTCGAACCCGTCGAAGGCGCGCGCCTCGTAGGTGTCGCCCCCCGCAACCGCCCCGCCCCGCACCCACGTGTCAGCAAGGCTCGCGACGGTCACCGTCGCCCCCTGCCCGTAGGACACCCCCTCGGCCCAGAGATAGCCACTGTCGGCCGCCGCGGTCGCGTCGCGCACCTGGAACTGGTTGATCGGGTCGCCCTCGGCATCGCTCACCGCTACCAGCTCCGTCAGCAGCCGCCACTGGTTCCGATCGATGTTGCGATTGACCGCCACCGCCACCGGCGCACTGTTCCCCGCACGGTTGTGACTGAACATCGTCCAGTCTTCCCACACACTCCAGGCCTGCCCGTCGTAGGCGCGCACCCACAACGTCTCGCTCCCCGGCGCTGCCCCCGCCGCGTACACGGTGCCGGCAAGCTGTGCCGCGCTCACCGCAATCGCCACCCCGGCACCTTGATCCACGCCGCTGATGCGGAACTTCCCGCCGCCGGCGCCGCCGTCCCAGAGCTCGTAGCTCCACGGCGGGTCGCCGTCGGCATCGGTAATGTTGAACAGACTCCCCGCGGCCACCGTCTGACCCACCGCCACCGCGTTGTTACGCGCATCGGCCACCGGTGCGCGGTTGGCCACCGCACGCGTGGTCAGCGTGAAAGGCGTCCAGGCACCCCACTCGAACCCGTCGAAGGCGCGCGCCTCGTAGGTGTCGCCCCCCGCAACCGCCCCGCCCCGCACCCACGTGTCGTTCAGGCTCGAGACGTTTGCGCTCCCACCCTGCGGAAGGGCTGCACCGTTCGCCCAGAGGTAGCCGGTGTCCGCTGCCGCGTTCAGATCCCGGATCTCATAGCCTCGGATGGTGTCGCCGTCGGCATCGCTCCCCGCCACCAGCTCCGTCAGCAGCCGCCACTGGTTCCGATCGATGTTGCGATCGAATACCGCCACCGCGGGAAGCGCATTCGGCGTGGATTGGGTGACCACCAGAACGCTTGCCCAAGCGCTCCACCCCGAGCCGTTGTGCGCACGGACCCATACGGTATCGGCGCCGGCAGCGGCTCCGCCGACGTACTGAAAGTCCAGCAGCGTTGCCGATGTAGCCAACAGGCCAACACCCGAGGGCGCTGGGGAACCTGCGATTCGGATGTAACCGACTCCGGGAGCGTCCCAGACCTCGTACTCATTGGGTAGGTCATCGTCCGGGATTGTGGTCGAAAACAGCGAGTACGCAGGAATGCCTTGTCCAGGCGCTACCTTCCGGTTGTGTGGAACGACTTGGACGACCGGCATCGGAGCTTCTCAGTCTAGGTCTCAGACAAGCAGTGTCCCATCGGACCTGCACCACTTCCAGTCGCTCCAGGCCTAGCCGTCATGGGCTCGGGCTCGCAGGGTTTCGCTTCCGGTCATGGCGGCGTCATCGTGAAGCACTGTCAGCCTGCTTTCAGCGACCTATTTGAAGTTCGGCGAGCTCGGCGGCGCCTTCGGAGAGGCCGCATCCTTCTCCGCCGCGTCGATCTTGCGCACGACGCCGCGCTTCTCGAGCTCCTGCATCGCCTGCGACATGACCGCGAACGACCGCAGAAACCCGTCAATCGGCATCACGACGCGCTTGCGCAGCACGAGCTTCGGCTGGCCTTTGTCGTCGCGCTCGTCGAGTGCGAGCGTTAGGAGGTCCAGCCGCACCACCTGCCCGGTTATGGCTACCTCGCCAATCCCTTCCGAATAGAGTTCGCCGCTCATTGCGCACCTCACCTCGTCTGCATCGATTGTCGTCAGGCGACGTTCATGGCCCAGCTCTTCCAGTCGCTCCAGGCCTGGCCGTCATACGCTCGCGCCCACAATGTTTCGCTTCCCGAGGACGCGCCGACGTATTGCGTAGCGGCGAGCTGTGCGGGACTGAGCGGGATCGCCACGCCGCTCGCTTGTGCCGGACCGGCGTTGATGCTCAAGTGGCCCGCTCCTGCACCGCTGTCCCAGAGTTCGAAGCTGAAGGCGGCGTCCGTATCGGCATCGCTGTACGCGAATAGCGCATTCGCGGCGACGTTCCCCCCGATGCCCACGTTCTGCACGGGCGCGGTCGCGGTTACCACGGGTCCACGATTCGGTTGGGTACGGGTATTGAGCGAGAAGCTACTCCAGTTGCTCCAGGCGATCCCGTCGAAAGCCCGCACATCGTAGGTGTTCGACCCGGCGGTGGCTCCTCCGCGCACCCAAGTGTCGGCGAGGCTCGCAGTCGTCACCGTCGCCCCCTGGCCGTATGACGCCCCGTCGGCCCACAGGTAGCCGCTGCCTGCCGTGGCAGTCGCGTCACGCACCTGGAGCTGGTTGATCGCGTTTGCGTCGAGGTCGCTGACAGTCACGAGCTCGGTGATGCGTCGCCACTGGTTCAAATCGATGTTACGGTTGGTCGCATTCACCGCCGGTGGGCTGTTCCCCGAACTGTTGTGCGTGAACATCGTCCAATCTTCCCAGCCACTCCAGGCCTGTCCGTCATAGGCCCTCACCCACAGGGTCTCGCTGCCCGGGCCGGTTCCGGCGACGTACACGGTCTGGGCAAGCTGCGCCGCACTGACGGGGATGGCGACGCGTGCGGCCTGGTCGACGCCATCGACACGAAACTTTCCGGCGCCCGCGCTTCCATCCCACAGCTCGTAGCTGACCGGCGCGTCCCCGTCGGGATCGCTAATGCCGAAGAGTGTGCCCGCAAACGCCGTTTGCCCCACCTGAACAGCATTGTTCGTCGCATCGGCTACCGGCGGACGGTTCGGTTGCGTGCGGGTGCTCAGCGAAAGCGTCGTCCAGGAACTCCAGCTGCCGGCGTCGTAACCGTCAGTCGCCCGAATGCGAATCGAGTCCGTACCGCCGACGCTCCCGCCACGCACCCACACGTTCCCGAGTCCGGCGGCATCGACCGCGATCGTCGTCCCAGCAGGCAGAGTGAGTCCGTTCACCCAGAGGTAGCCGCTGCCCCCTGCGGCGGTGTCGTCGATGAATTCGTAGCGGACGGGCGAATCACCATCGGCATCGCTGACGCTGAAGATCTCGTTCAGCAACCGCCACTGGTTCAGGTCGATGTTGCGGTTCGGCGCAGTGACGACCGGGTTCACATTCGTCGTGCGCTGACTGACCATCGTCCAACTCAGCCACGGTCCCCAGAGGATGCCGTCGTACGCGCGCACCCAGACGGTCTCGGACACCGGCACCGCGGTCGGCGTCGCGCCACCCACATAGGCAACGCCTGCAAGCTGCGCCGGGCTTACCGGTACAGATTGCCCCGACGGTTGCTGCACGCCCCCAACCCGGAAATACCCTCCCGCACCTCCACCGTCCCAGAACTCGTATTGCTGTATCGCGTCTCCGTCCGCATCGCTGGCCGTGAAGAGGGTCGAGGCCGCGACCGACTGCCCGGTCGGGACCACGATCTCAGCCGCGGTCGGGGTTGCGACGGGTGGCCGGCTCAACGTCGTCATCGTCCAACTGGCCCACGAACTCCAGTCGACACCGTCGTAGGCGCGCACCCAGACCGTCTCGACCGCCGGGGCTTGTCCGGCTACCCACGCGATACCAGCAAGGCTTCCCGCGGAGACCGGGATCGCGACGTTTGCGGCCTGGAGCGCGCCGAACGCGCTGAAATAGCCGTTGCCGCCGCCGCCGTCCCAGAACTCGTACTTCTGGATCGCATCGCCATCCGGGTCGCTTGTGGTGAATAGCGTGGATGCCGCGGCAGAAACGCCATGCAAGAGGCTGACGTTCGCGCTCCCGGGCGTAACTACCGGCGGCCGCTTACTCTCGAGGAACGCGCTCCGCGACGCATAGAAGTTGATCGCTTCGTTAACATCGGCGGTCGAGTAGGTTCCGCCGGTAAAGAACTCCCAAGTGTAGTCCCCGAGGTAGTTCGGCGACGCAAAGACCGCAGCCTGGATCTGGGCGAAGGTGAATGTTCCGTCCGCGAGGACGATCGTTTCGATCCTGTTCGCGGGGACCTGCCAGTCAAGCACGATCACCGACTGCCCGTTGACGAAGTCCCCCACCGCCAGATGCCGGCCGTTGATCGTCAACAAGTAGGTGTTCGGGCTGTTGAAGCCCAGACCGGTCGCGATGACCACATCGGCCGGCGAATTACCGCTCTCCGCCACTACGACTTCGGAGTCGTTGGCCAAAACGTAGGTATCGTTACCCGTCCCGCCGAAGAAGAGCGGGTCGCCCGGCTCGGTGAATCCCGATGGGACACCAACGATCGCGTAGAAAACATCGTTGCCGGACCGACCGAAGAACACCGTGTTCTCAGCGGCGTTAAAGCCGTCGTTTCCGACAGTGCCGATGACTTCAGTTGGCCATCTCATTAGCGGCATGGAAAGCTCCTCTACCTGGCTGCTCCCTCGTACCGCGTCTCGCGGCGCATGATCCTCGCCCAATCGAGCCTTGGCCCTCCACAGGCCGGGTACGCTCGCAAAAAGCCTACCCGGCAACGCCTGACAGATCAAATACGCCTTGGCGGCGGCCCGAGGCGCGACCGAGCGAATCGCAAACAACGGTCAAATTCATGCTTGGGTTACACAATGTCAATCCCGACCCGCGATCGTCGCTCCACCCGCGCGGACCGTGTCAGCGAACGACGCCACACGGCAATCAAGGCGCCAAGGGACCGTCTCCCGTGGAAGCCGTCGGTTGAGCGGTAGAATTCCCATGTTTACAGTGCCCTACGCAACATGCCTCAAGCCTTAGCCCTCGTCCCCGCCGCCGCCGCGCTCGCCTGCACGGGCGTGATCCTCGTCCTCCTCAAGCGCGCCGATGGGATCCCCCTCGACCACCCGAACGAGCGCTCGCTGCACGCGCAGCCCGTTCCGCGCGTCGGCGGCATCGGGATCCTCGTCGGCGTGCTCCTCGCGTTCGTGCTCGTTCGCGCCGAGCCAGTCCTCGCGGCGCTCGTCGCCGTGCTCGCAGTGGTCTCTTACCTCGACGACCGCTCCCATCTGCCGATCGCGCTCCGCTTCGGCGCGCACGCGCTCGCGGCGATCGTGTTCGTCCTGACGGCCGCACCCGGCCTCCACCCGGTGTGGCAGGCCGCGCTCGTGCTCGCGACGATGTGGGTGACCAATCTCTACAACTTCATGGACGGCTCCGACGGGCTCGCCGGCGGGATGGCGCTCTTCGGGTTCGGCGCCTACGCGCTCGGCGCCTGGCTCGCCGGCGACGCGGTGTTCGTGGTCGTGGCGGCGAGCGTCGCCGCGGCCTCCACCGCGTTCCTCGTCTTCAACTTCCCGCCTGCGAAGGTGTTCATGGGCGACGCCGGATCGATCCCGCTCGGCTTCCTCGCCGCAGCGCTCGGCATCCTCGGCTGGCGGGCCGGCCACTGGCCGCTGTGGTTCCCCGTGCTGGTGTTCTCGCCCTTCATCATCGACGCGAGCCTTACGCTCGCTCGCCGGGTGCTGCGCGGGGAGCGGGTCTGGCGCGCGCACCGCTCGCACTACTACCAGCGGCTGGTGCAGCTCGGCTGGGGCCATCGCAACACCGCTCTCGTCGAGTACGCGCTGATGGCCGCGTGCGGCGCGCTCGGCCTCTGGGCGCTCGGCCAGCCGTTCGCGGTCCAGTGGGCGGCGGTGGGCGCCGCCGCCGTCGCGTATCTCGTGCTCGCCACGCTGGTCGACGTTGCCTGGCGCCGGCACGGCCACGCTCCCGAGAGCAACGCCCGTGCGAATTAACTGGCGGAACACCGTCGCTTTCCTCCACGACGTCGTCGCGGCCGCGGCGGCGTGGGTGCTCGG
>Ga0187894_10000255_pt1 | contig 72189 bp, 63 predicted proteins | sample GBC1701081metaG_FD_136650 | JGI IMG/M metagenome (GOLD analysis project Ga0187894, IMG submission 136650) | White microbial mat communities from a lava cave in the Kipuka Kanohina Cave System on the Island of Hawaii, USA - GBC170108-1 metaG ... | reverse complement strand
TCTGCTGACGGACGGCCTCGCGCTGCTGCGCCAGTGGTATGCGCCGGGCACGCTCGACTCGCCGCTCGCGAAGCGCGTGTTCCTGTGGCCGGATCGGGCGCTGCCCGCCGTCGAGACGACTGTCGTCAGCGCGTCCGCATAGCGTCGAGCGCCTTGCGGCCGATGTCCGTCCGGACGTGGCGGCCGTCGAACGTGATGCGGGACACGCCGTCATAGGCACCCGCAATCGCCGCCGCGAAATCCGCGCCCCGCCCGACTACCGTCAGCACGCGCCCCCCATCGGAAACGATGCGCCCATCGGCCTGCCGCCGCGTGCCGGCGTGGAACACCAGGACGTCGCGCAGGTCCGACACCGCGTCCAGCCCCTCGATCGGCTTGCCCGTTTCGAACCGCTCCGGATATCCGCCGGACGCCAGAACGACGCCGACATGGGGCTGCGCGGACAGCGTCACGGTCGCGTCCGCGAGACGGCCGTCGGCCGCCGCGGCGAGCAGCGGCGCGAGGTCCGACGCGATCAGCGGCAGCACGACCTGCGCTTCCGGATCGCCGAAGCGGACGTTGAACTCGATCACCTTGGGACCGTCGGCCGTGAGCATCAGCCCGGTGTAGAGGAACCCGCGGAAGGGATGACCGGCCTCGCGGCACGCGGCCAGTGTCGGCTCGACGATCTCGCGCATCACGCGCGCCTGCAGTTCCGCGGACATCAGCGGGCTCGGGGCGAACGCGCCCATCCCGCCGGTGTTCGGCCCGCGATCGTCATCGAACACGCGCTTGTGATCCTGCGCGGATGCGAGCGGCAACGCGCGTTCCCCGTCGCACAGCGTGAAGAAGGACACTTCGGGGCCGTCAAGCAGTTCCTCGACGACGAGGACGCGACCGGCATCGCCGACCTTGCGCTCGACCATCAACGCGTCGATCGCGGCGGACGCTTCGTCTTCGGTCGAGGCGAGGATCACGCCTTTGCCCGCGGCCAGGCCGTCCGCTTTCAGCGCCACCTTGCCGCCAAAGGCCCGCGCCGCTTCGCGCGCCTCGGCCGGTGTGTCCACCACGCGGTAGCCGGCGGTCGGCACGGACGCCCGGCGCATCAGGTCCTTGGCGAACGCCTTGCTCGTTTCAAGCTGAGCCGCGGCCCTGGTGGGACCGAAGGCCCGGACGCCGGCCGCCGTGAACCGATCCACCAGTCCCCGTTCGAGCGGCGCCTCGGGTCCGACGACGGTGAGGTCGATGGCTTCGCGCTGGGCGAAGGCCAGGAGCTCGTCGACGTCGGTCGCCGCAATTGGTACGAGCTGTGCGACTTGGGCGATGCCGGGGTTGCCCGGCGCGCAGAAGACGGTGTCCACGCCGGGCTCGGCGGCGAGCTTCCAGGTCAGCGCGTGCTCGCGCGCGCCGGAGCCGATAACCAGGATCTTCATGTCCGTTTGCTGTCTCCGCGTCTCTCTATTCTTCTTGCCGGCTCTTCTTGTCGGCGCCTCGTGTCTGCGTGGCGGCTCCGGTCGCTTGACCTATTTCTTTTCATCTCCGGCGTCCGGGGCAGGCACGCCGTCCGGATGCCGGCGCGGCCGCTGACGCCGCTAAGCCCTGCTATACCAACGCCTTCCAGGACGACTGACCGCCGTGAATCCCGCGTTGGACCGGTCGTGTGTGTGTTGACGGCGCCAAGCCGGGGCCGATACAATGTGCGTTTGCTCCCCGTCTCCGGGACCGAATCCGGTGGACGATGCGTGAGCGACTGTCGAGCGGTAAGGGGGTGTAAACGGCTTGGCTGAAGTAAAGGTCCAGGAAGGCGAGTCCATCGAGAGTGCGCTGCGGCGCTTCAAGCGCAAGGTGCAGCAGGAAGATATCATCAAGGATATCAAGAAGCACTCGTTCTATCTGAAGCCTGGCGATAAGCGTCGGGCGAAGCAGGCACTCGCCCGCAAGCGCAGTCGGAAGAAGCAGCGCCGGGAATTAGACTAGGGGTCGTTTTCACACTCCGCCATGAAGGGGCGCGAGTCCGCTCGCGTCCCCTTTCGCGCCCGCGTTGGTTGCGTGGATCGAATTGTCGTGTGGTCATGGTGAGCGCCTGAAAGGGCTCTTAGCGCTCTTGGGAGAGAGAGCGATGGAGTTCCAGGACAAGATGATCCGGTGTGTCACGTGCGGAACCGAATTCCGCTGGACGGCCGGCGAGCAGGCGTTCTTCGCGAGCAAGGGTTTCCAGAACGAGCCAAAGCGCTGCAAGACCTGCAAGTCTGAGCGCGCGCTCGCCCCACCGGTCTCCGTGGCGGGTCATCGTCCGCGCATCGAGACGGTGACGGTCTGCGCCTCCTGCGGCGCGGAAACCACCGTCCCCTTCAAGCCTACGCAAGGACGTCCGGTCCTGTGTCGTGACTGCTTCGATCGGCGTCAAAAAGCCCCGTAGCGGCGCGCTCGCCGGACGCTCTTCGCGTGCGTGTGCATCGCGCACTTTTGTGCCGCGCAAGACGCGGCCAGTTTCTTGACGCTCTTCGATTTTTCATGTTAGTGTCGCCCTGCCGGACGGAGATCAGGCAAGGCTTCTGGCGGCAGCCGCTCGGCCAGTTTTCCCTGGCGCTGGGTGTAGCCGGCTCTGAAACAGGAGTATCGGTAATGCAGATCGAAGAACGGGTCGTCGACGATGTCACGATCCTGGATTTGAAGGGCAAGATGACGTTGGGCGAGGGCGACGAGCTGCTGAAGGACAAGATCAACAGCCTCGTGAGCCAGGGCCACAAGAAGCTCTTGCTCAATCTCGAAGCCGTGCCCTACATCGACAGCGCGGGCCTCGGCGAGATCGTGCGCACCTATACCAGCATCAGCCGCCAAGGCGGCAAGATGAAACTGTTGAATGTGTCGAAGCGCATCTACGATCTGCTCGTCATCACGAAGCTCGTGACGATCTTCGACAGTTACGAGTCCGAAGAAGACGCCGTGCGGAGCTTCGCCGCTTAGGCAGGACGTCATCCTTCCGTTCCGCGCTGTTCAATCAATGGCGCGTCAGTCTTCATCCCACATGTCCACGTCGAGCGTTCCGCCAGCAGCTCCGGCGAAGCGCTCGACTCTGTCATTGGTGTTCCTGTCCCTGCGTCCCGAGCAGTGGACCAAGAACCTGGTGCTCTTCGCCGGCCTGCTGTTCGGCCTGCGTCTGTTCGATCCAGACGCGCTCGTCCGATCCGGGGCCGCATTCGTCATCTTCTGCCTGCTGTCCGGCGTCGTCTATCTGTTCAACGACGTCATGGACCGCGACGCCGACCGCCGCCACCCGCTCAAGTCGCAGCGGCCGATCGCCTCCGGCGCGCTCTCCCCCGGCGCCGCGCTCCTGGCGGCGGCCGTGCTCAGCACGACCGCCCTGGCAGCGGCGTTCTGGCTCGATCGGCCCTTCGGCCTGATCTCGCTCGCCTACGTCGCGCTGCAAGCGCTCTATTCCGGTCCGCTGAAGCACATCGTCATCATCGACGTGCTGACGATTGCCATCGGCTTCGTCCTGCGCGCCGCCGCCGGCGCCATCGTCATCGACGTGCCGATCAGCCAATGGCTGCTGCTCTGTACGGTGCTGCTCGCGCTGTTCCTCGCGCTGAGCAAGCGGCGCCACGAGCTGACGCTCCTGGCGGACGGCGCGACACGCCACCGCCGGATTCTCGAGGAATACAGCCCGTATCTGCTCGATCAGATGATCTCCGTGGTCACCGCGTCGACGCTCATGGGCTACGCGTTCTACACGGTCAGTCCGGACACCGTCGACAAGTTCGGTACGGACCTGCTAGGGTTGACGATCCCGTTTCCGTTGTACGGGATTTTTCGCTATCTCTATCTCGTGCACCAGAAGAAAGGTGGAGGCAGTCCGTCCGCCATGCTGCTGACGGACAAGCCCCTGCTGCTCTGCGTCGCCCTCTGGGCGTGCGCCGTGGTGCTCATCATCTATCGTCCGTTCGTGCCGTAAGGCCCGCAGAGATGCGGCGACCGCGGCGGGCGGTTCTTTTGCGACATGGCTGACTTCACAGTCCGTTCCGACCACATCGACGTCGAGCAGATCATGCGGCAGATCCGCGCGCGCATCCGTGACAAGCGCGGCGCGGATTACACGGAAGCCGAGATCCGGGAGCTGGCGAGCGTCAAACTGGACAAATTCCTCGATCCGCGCGCCGTCCGCTCGGACCTGCTGCTGCACTATCGCCGCCAGCACCAGCCGAAACCGCTGATCCCGCCAGACGAGGAGCAGCCGACGCAGTATGTGTTCGATCCGGAATCCGTCTACGCGTCGTCCCGCGGGACGGCGGGCCGGATCCTGCGCGCCATCCGCCGGCTGCTGAACCCGATCCTGAAGCTGTTCTTCAACCCGGGACCGCTGCTGCACGTCGTGTCGCTCCAGAGCCGGCACAACGAGCTGCTGCGCCGCGTCCACGAACGCCTGGTCCAGCGCGACGAGCTGGACACGCTGAATTTCGAGATGTTCAACAATCTCGTCGTCGAGCTGACACGGCTCGGCATCGAGGTGAAGAACCTGCGGATGCAGGTGGAATCGTTCGGCACGCGCCTCGACTTCGACGAGCGCCGCGCCCGCGCGCTGGAAGGCGTCGTCCAGTATCGACCGGGCGCCGTGGTGAACAAGCCGCCCGCAGCCGCGCCGGCAGCAGCGGCGACGGCCGACGAGAGCGACGACGAGAACGCCGACGCCGCCGAGGGCGAACGCGGACCACGCCGCCGGCGACGCCGCCGCGGCCGACGCCGCTCTGGCGCAGGTCCGCTCGGACAGGGTCCGGGCGGCGAAGGCGCGAGCGCCGAGGGTCAATCGTCCGAGGGCGGATCGGATGACGCGGGCGATGCGTTCGACAGCGACGACACGCCGGACACTGGGCGCCAGGGCGGGGACGCCGGGCGCCAGGGCGGCGACGCGGTCAGCGACACGCCAGCGTTCGAGCGCGAGCCGCGCCGCGAACCCGGACCGGATTCCTTCACGGCGTCATCGTCTTCGTCGCCGGCGTCGACGCCTTCGACCTCTCCTTCTTCTTCGTCCGACGATCGGCAGGACGGGCCGCGCACGCACGACCAGGACGACGACGAGCCGCCGACATCGTGAAGCTCGCGGTTGTTGTTCAACGGTACGGCGCCGAGATCAACGGCGGCGCCGAGCTTCACGCGCGCTACATTGTCGAGCTGCTCGCCAGACATCACCGCGTCGAAGTGCTGACGACGTGCGCCCGCGACTATGTCACGTGGCGCAACGAATATCCCGCGGGTGAGCAGACGATCAACGGCGTCACCGTCCGCCGATTCCCCGTCAGCCGCGAACGGGACGTGGACGATTTCGGACGCCGATCGCACGCCATCTTCGACAAGCCGCATTCGCTGGCGGATGAAGACGCGTGGCTCGACAGCGAAGGGCCGACGAGCACGGCGCTGCTGGACTACGTCCGCACCCACGCCGCCGAGATCGACTACTTCATCGTCTTCAGCTATCGCTATCACCACGCGTACCACACCGCGCGCCTCGTGCCGCACAAGACCGTGCTCGTCCCGACAGCCGAGCGCGACGCGGCGATCGGCGTCGCCCTGTTCGGGCCGATGTTCCGCGGCGTCCGCGCGCTGATGTACAACTCGCCGGAAGAACAGGCGATGATCCGCGCCGCGACGGGCAATGACCACGTCCCCGGGGTTGTCGTCGGCGTGGGCTCCGAGATTCCGCGCGCGACCGTCCCCGAACGCTTCCGCCGCAAGTTCCAGATCGACGATCCGTTCGTGGTCTACGTCGGACGCATCGACGAGAACAAGGGCTGCCGCGAGCTGTTCTCGTTCTTCCAGGGCTACCGTCCACGCCTCGGTCAGCGGCTGAAGCTCGTCATGATCGGGACGTCGATTCTGCCCATCCCGAATCATCCGCACATCCGTCACCTCGGGTTTGTCTCGGATCGCGACAAGTTCGACGCCATCGCCGCCGCGGACGCGCTGATCATGCCGTCCTATTACGAGAGCCTGTCGATGGTGGCGCTGGAGGCGTGGGGACTGGGCCGGCCGGTGCTGGCGAACGGACACTGCGACGTCCTGCGCGGCCAGTGCATCCGCAGCCGCGCGGGCCTCTACTACGAGACGTTCGAGGAATTCGCGGAGACGCTGTTCACCCTGACGACGAACCGCGAGCTGAACCTCGCGCTCGGCGACAACGGACGGCGCTACTTCGAGCAGCACTACGCGTGGCCGGTGGTCGAGCGGAAGTATCAGGAGATGCTGAAGCGGCTCGCGCACGATGACGCGAAGGGCACGCGGGTCGCGGGGACATTCGAACCCGGCGCCGGCTGGCTGACACGCCGGCGGAAGACGCTGGCGCCCGCCGCGTCGCGGGCAGAGGCACTGCCAAAGGGACCAGCGATCACGAAGGACGAAGTGGTCCGCGAGCGCGAGGACGTCGTGCGTCAGCGTCCGCAGCCGACGGTCTATCGTCCAGCCGAGCCGCCCCGGCGGGACGCACGGGATCACACGCGGGACCACAGGGACCACAAAGACCAGAAGGATCACCGCGAGCCGCGCGATCAGAAAGAAGGACGCGAGCCCCGCGAGGCGCGCGAATCGCGCGAGCAGCGGGATGCGCGGGATCGCCGCGAACGGCGGGAGTCGCGCGAGCAGCGGGACCAGCGGGAGACCCGGGAGGCCAAGGGCTCGCGTGAACTGCGCGAGACGCATCGCGAATCCCGCGAGGGCCAGCCACCGCGAGACGCCGGAGCGTCACGAGAGGGCGGTCATTCACGGGAAGGACGCGAGTCTCGGAACCCGCGCGAGGGCCAGGAACAACGCGCGGCGAAAGAGGGCCGGGAGGGACGCGATCATCGGGACGCGCGGGACGCGTCGAAGCCGCGGCCGCGGCGCTCGCAGGGCGGACGGCCGCACCCGCGGGGAGGCCGGTAGATGGCCGTCCATCAACTGCTCGCGACGCTGGGGTACGGCGACGCGATCGGTCACGAAGTGCTCGGCATCCAGAAGGTGCTGCGCGAGGCGGGATTCGCCTCCGACATCTTCGTCGAGAACTCCGACCCGCGGCTCACGCACCTGACGCGCAATTACTGGGAACTGGCGGACATCCGGCCAGACGATGTGCTGATCCATCACTTCTCGATTGGATCGCGCGCGTCGCGCATGGCCTACGCCCTGCCCGGGCGGATGATCCTCGTCTATCACAACATCACGCCGCCCGAGTACTTCCTCGGCGTCCATCCGCTGCTGGTGCAGCTCTGCTACCTCGGACGCCGCGAGCTGAAGGCCTACGCGACCCGCTGCGCCCTGGCACTCGGCGATTCGGAGTTCAACCGCCAGGAACTGGAGGCGCTCGGCTTCCCGCGCACCGGCGTCCTGCCGGTGGTGCCCAGCTTCGCGCATCTCGACGTCGAGCCGAACCGGATGGTGGCAAGCGCGTTCGATGATGAGTGGACAAACATCATCTTTGTCGGCCGCGTCATCCCGAACAAGGCCATCGACGATGTCATCCGCAGTTTCCACGTCTATCGCACCCGCTACAACCAGCGTTCCCGCCTCCTCATCGTCGGATCCTACGGCGGGTTCGAGGCGTACTTCGCGATGCTGCAGATGCTCATCGCCAGACTGGGCACGCCGGACGTGTACTTCATGGGACACGTCTCGAACGAGGAGCTGACGGCGTTCTACGACGTCGGCGATCTGTTCCTGTGCGCGAGCGAGCATGAAGGATTCTGCGTCCCGCTCATCGAGGCGTTCTACAAGCGGCTGCCGGTACTGGCGTACGCGTCAACGGCGGTGCCGTCGACACTGGACGGCGGCGGCGTGCTGTACGACGAGAAGAACCCGGTGCGCGTCGCGGCGCTGATGGACGCGGTGCTGTCGGATCCGTCCATCGAGGAAGCGATTCTCGACGGACAGGATCGCGCGCTCGATCGCCTGCTCGCCAGGAACTTCGGCGGCATGCTGCTGTCCTACGTCAACGACGTGCTCGCGATGCCGCCGGCCGAGGCGCCCGAGGTCACGTTCGATTTCTGGCATCAGTTCGACCTGATCGCGCGGCTGGACGAGATTCGCCAGTATCGGCCGTCAGCCTATCGCGCGCTGCCAAAGGCCGGAACCAGCGTTGACGACGCCGAGGATGCGGCGTCGGCAGACGAAGCGACGGATGGACTGGTGACGGGGCGGGCGGACGCGACGTCAGACGAGCGGATCGACGCGTGATTATCAATCAGTGGGTGCCGGCGGCCCATCGCGGCGATGCGATTGGCGACAGCGCACGCCGTGTGCGTGAGTTGCTGCGGGCGAAGGGCTACCGGTCCGACATCTTCGCGATGTCGATGGACGACGACCTGCGTGGCGACGTCCGGTCGTGGCAGGAACCGGAGGCGCGGACGGGCCACGTCACGATCTTTCACTTCGCGCTGCCGTCGCCCATGACGCAGGCCTTCGCGCAGTTGCCGGGCGCGCGTGTCCTGCAGTATCACAACATCACGCCGGCGCATTTCTTCTCCGGCTACGATCCCTCGATGGCGCGGCTGGCCGTCCTGGGACGCCGCGAGCTGGCGTCACTGGCGGGGCACGTCGACCTCGCGCTGGGCGATTCGACGTTCAACCGGCAGGAACTGGACGCGCTCGGCTTCGCGCCGACCGGCGTCATGCCGATTGCGATCGATACGGGCCGGATCACCGACGCGCCCCGGCGGCCGGCGCTGGAAGCGATGCTGGACGACGGGCTGATCAACGTCCTCTACGTGGGGCGGATCGCGCCGAACAAGAAAATCGAGGACCACATCCGGCTGGCGGAGCATTACAAACGGTACGTCGACCTGCACTATCGCTTCATCTTCGTCGGCAAGTACGACGCGGTGCCGCTCTATTACGACGCGCTCCGGGCGTTGATGGTGGAATATCGGCTGCCTGGCGACCGGTTCCTCTTCACGGGTCCCGTGCCGAACGAGGAGCTGGCGGCATACTATCGGTACGCGGACGTCTACCTGTCGCTGAGCGAGCACGAAGGATTCTGCGTGCCGCTGCTGGAGGCGATGGCGTCCGGCGTCCCGGTCCTGGCGTATGGCGCCGCGGCGGTGCCCGAAACGATGGGCGGCGCGGGTGTGGTGTTCAATCCGAAGGATCTGGAGTACGCGGCCGAATGGCTGGCGACGCTTGCCTACGACGATGACGTGCGCGCGCGGATCGTGCGGGGCCAGTACGATCGGCTGGAACAGTTTGGGGACGCGCGGATCTCGCGCGAGCTCGACGCGTTGATTGCGGAGTTCGCGTAGGGCGGGCGACCTCGTCTGCCGCCAGCGTGTCCCGTCGAGGAGACGCTCTTGAAGATTGCTTTCATCGTTCAGCGCTACGGCACGGAGATTCTCGGCGGATCCGAGTACCATTGCCGGCTCATTGCCGAGCGCATGGCGACGCGCCACCAGGTGGACGTGCTGACCACCTGCGCGCGCGAGTACATCACCTGGAAGAACGACTATCCGGAAGGCACGGACCGCGTCCGCGGCGTGACGGTGCGGCGGTTCGCCAACGCGCAGACGCGCGACATCGAGTCGTTCAACCGCTATTCCGACTGGATCTTCAACTATCCGCACTCGGACGCGGACGAGATGGAATGGCTCAAGCAGCAGGGCCCGTGGTGTCCGGCGCTGGTCGAGCATCTCGAACGCCATCACAAGCAGTACGACGTCCTCATCTTCTTCACCTATTTGTACGCGCCGACCGTGCTCGGCTTCCAGGTGAATCCCGCCCGGAGCATCCTCGTGCCGACCGCGCACGACGAGCCGGCGATCCGCCTGAAGATCTACGAGCGGCTGTTCACGAGCGCGCGCGCGTACGCCTACAACACCGACAGTGAACGGCGCTTCATCAACTCGCAGTTCACGATCCGCGCGGCCGCGGAGGAAACCGTCGGGTGCGGCGTCGATCTCCCGCAGACCCGTCCGCACGCCAGACGCACCGACGGCGGCGACGCGCCAGCCGCGGCGCCCGCGCCGAGCGCGGAGCCTGCCCCCGGATCGGCCACTGGGTCGGCCTCTGGATCGGCGCCGGCCGATGAAAGCGGCAACTTCTCGGGCGACGAGGACGAAGGGTCGGGCAACCGTCGCGTCATCCGCGGACGGGGCGAGGTCTTCCGCCGCCGGCATCGGTTGTACGGACAGCTCGCGCTGTACGGCGGGCGCATCGATCCCGGCAAGGGCTGCGAGGAGCTGTTCCAGTATTTCGCCGGCTACGTCCGCGACGGCGGCGACGCGACGCTGGCGCTGATGGGTGCGAAGCTGATGCCGCTCCCCGAGGATCCGTCCGTCCGCTTCGCCGGCATGCTGTCCGAACAGGAGCGCGCCGAAGCCCTCGAAGCCGCCACCGTCGTTGTCGTCCCTTCTCCCCACGAGAGCCTGTCGTTGCTGGCGCTGGAGGCGTTCTCCGTCGGCACCCCCATCCTCGCCAACGCGCGCAGCGAAGTCCTCGTCGAGCACTGCCACAAGAGCAACGCCGGTCTCTATTACGGGGATCAGGACGAGTTCACGGAAAGCCTGAAGCTGCTGCTGGCAGACGACCGCCTGCGCGCCGCGATGGGCCGCAACGGCCGGAACTACATCAAGCAGAACTACCGCTGGGACGTGATCCTGTCGAAGTACGACCGCCTGATCAGCCGCCTGCGCGGCTGATCGCGGAGATCTCGCCAGGCGTCGAACGCTCTATTTAGATTGCACATGAAAAGAGCGCGACGACGATGCTATGTTGGGTCGTGCGCATGATGAGAAGCGTGACAACACGCTCATGCGCGGGATCACACAGGCAAAGGAGGCCTGCTCGATCATGTCTGATGAGATGAAAGAAAGCCCGCAGAGTGAATCGTGTGTGGAGAACACCAGAAAAGAAGGACAGGAGGCACAAGAACAGGAGACAAAGACACCCTTCGAGTTGCAACTGACGACCGTTAGCGGTGAACTGAGTCCAGAGCTCCTCGAGGCGCTCACCAGTCGAGAGAAGCTGTACGCGCTGCTCGAAGGAGATGATCCGCCCAGGGGCATGGAAGGATGGCCCCAGTGATCGCCGTTGATACGAACATCCTGATCTACGCCCATCGTGACGAGACGCCCTTCCATCGCGCAGCAGTGCGTGAGATGAAGGCGTTGAACGAGTCCGGCGCGCCGTGGGGCGTACCGGTGTTCTGCCTGGCGGAGTTCATGCGCGTCGTCACCGATGAGCGCCGCATCCATCGGCCATCGACCGTTGCGCAGGCGCTCTCGTTCCTTGACAAACTGCACGCCAGTGGAACGTTGAAGATCCTGACGCCAGGTGCCCGCTATTGGATATTGTTCTCCGAGCAGGTGCGCGTCGGTGACGTCAGAGGCAAGCTGGCGTTCGATGCGCAGATTGCGGCTGTGTGTCTGGAGCAGGGGGTTGACCGATTGCTCACGCTCGATCGGGACTTCCTGCGGTTTCCGTCGTTGAAGACGCTCGCGCTTTCGAGCGACAACTAGCTCGAGCCCCCAGCGTCCCGCCTTCGCGCGCTTTTCTCGTCCGTCTGGCCGTCACACATCCTCGGCCTTCCTGCTGACAGCTTTCCTGGATTCTCCCGCTCGGCCACATCGTTCAGACGATGCGTCCGCAGCGGACGGACGTCGCGCGTACGCGGACGGCGCCGGCGCGCGTCAGACGCACGTCGGCTCAGCCGCGCCTTGGTCAGCCGCGCGTGGGTTCGGGGGTGGGTTCTTCGGTGTTCGCGCCGGACGCCGAGGATTTGCGGCGGCGCGGACGGATGTCGTACCGCTTGATCATCTCGTTCAGCGTCGTCGGCTTGATGTGCAGCAGTTCCGCCGCGCGCTTCTGGACGCCGCCTGCGGCTTCCAGCGTGGACTCGATGAGCCGGCGCTCGAAATCGCCCGTCACTTCCTTGAACGAAATGCCCTCGGGCGGCACGACGAACTGCGGAATCTGGAACGGACGCGCCGTCCGCACGTGCTCGGGGACGAGGTCGACGTCGATCCGCATGTTCGGACAGAGGACGACCGCGCGCTCGATGACATTCTCCAGCTCGCGCACGTTGCCCGGCCAGTCGTATTCCATCAGCAGATCGAGCGCGTCCGGCGTCAGCTCCATGCCGGCCTTGTGGTTCTCCTCGCCGTACTTTTCGAGGAAGTGCTGCGCCAGCAGCGGGATGTCTTCCTTGCGCTCGCGCAGCGCCGGCAGCGTGATCGTGATGACGTGCAGCCGGTAGTACAGATCCTCGCGGAACTTGCCGTCCTCCATCATCCGCCGCAGGTCGACGTTGGTGGCCGCGATGATCCGGACGTCCACCTTGATGTTCTCCAGCCCGCCCAACCGCATGAACTCGCGCTCCTGGATGACGCGCAGCAGCTTGGCCTGCGTCTCCAGCGGCACGTTGCCGATCTCGTCGAAGAAGATGCTGCCCTTGTCGGCGACTTCGAACAGGCCTTTCTTCGGATAGACGGCGCCGGTGAACGCGCCTTTGACGTGGCCGAACAGGTTCGATTCGAGCAGGTCCGGCGGCAGGTTCCCCGAGTTGACGGTGACGAACGTGCGATCCGATCGCTGCGAGTTCGTGTGCAGCGCCCGCGCGACCAGCTCCTTGCCCGTGCCGCTCTCGCCGTGGACGAGGACGGTGGACCGGCTCGGCGCGGCCTGGATGATCAGATCGAAGACCTGACGCATCCGCGGACTGCGGCCGATGATGTTCGCGAACTTGTGATAGCGCGACTGCAGGTTCTGCCGGAGCGCGCGGTTTTCGTTCACCAGGCGGCTGCGTTCGAGCGCATTGCGCAGGACGACCAGCACCTCGTCGTTCTTGAACGGCTTGGTGATGTAGTCGAAGGCGCCGCGCTTCATCGCGGCAATCGCGGTTTCCACCGACGCGAAGGCCGTCACCATGACGATGGGCAGGTCCTCGTCGATGGTCTTCAGCTCTTCGAGCGTCGCGATGCCATCGATGCCGGGCATCATGACGTCGACGATCGCCGCGTCGAAAGGCATGGTCCGGGCCAGTTCGAGGCCCTCCGTCCCGGACGTCGCGAGACGCACGTGGTAGCCCTCGCGGACGAGCAGCGTCTCGAGGATCTCCCGCATGATCTCTTCGTCGTCGATGACTAGAATGGTGCCGTTGCGTGACTGCGTCATGATGTCCGTCTATGGCACGCCCTCGCGAGCGGGCTGAGGTCCGGCGGAACGCCGGGCGCTCTACTGCGCGTGGGGCATGCGATCGCGGCTGCTCGCCTGCTGTAGCGGCAGAGCCAGCGTGAATATCGTCCCTTGTCCTTCGGCACTGTCGCAGGTGATCACACCGCCATGCTCGCGGATGATCCCGTAGGTGATCGACAGGCCCAGCCCCGTGCCCTGGCCGATGGGCTTGGTGGTGAAGAACGGATCGTAGATGCGTGACAGGTTTTCCTTGTCGATGCCGCCGCCCGTATCTCCGATCTTCACCACGACCCGATCGCCGCTCAGCCGCGTCTCGATCGACAGCCACCCGCCCTTGGGCATGGCGTCGCGCGCGTTGAGGAAGAGGTTCAGGAAGACCTGCTGCATCTTGTGCTCGACGGCGAGCAGCAGCGGCGTCTCGGGCGCAATCGCCTTCCGCACCTGGATTTTCGCGTTCTTGAGCTGATGCTCCAGCAGTGACAGGACGTCGTTGATGACCGCGTGCAGGTCGACCGTGGCCGCTTCCATCTGCGCCGGCCGTGCCAGATTGAGCAGGCCATTGACGATCTTGGCGGCTCTGAAGGTTTGACGTTCAATCTTCTCCAGCAGTTTCGTGCGCGGATCATCCGGGCTCGCGCCATCGAGCAGCATCTGCGTGAAGCTGGAGATGCCCGTCAGCGGCGTGTTGACCTCGTGCGCGACGCCGGCCGCGAGCAGGCCAATCGACGCCATCTTCTCCGAGATCTGCAACTGCTCTTCGAGCTGCACGCGCGACGTGATGTCTTCGAAGATCACGATCGTGCCGGTACGCTTGCCGTCGCCCGTCAGCAGCGGCGCGACCGCGACGTTGACCAGCAGCTTGTGGCCGCCTTCCCCGTGGCGCGACGCGATCGGCACGCGATAGAGCGACGTATTCGCGCGCTCGCGCTGTGCTTCCTGCAGGATCGAGAGGAAGGACGCGTCGAACAGCTCGTGCAGCGCGCGGCCGACGGCGTATTGCCGCTGGATGCCGTAGAGGCCTTCGATGGCCGGATTCCACAGAACGACGCGGTCGTCCAGATCGACGACGAGCAGGCCGTCGTTGAGCGATTCGATGATGTTCTCGTTGAAGCCGCGCTCGCGATCGAGCTCGTCCGCCTTGCGGTGCAACTGGTAGTAGAGGCGGCCGTTCTCCAGCGCGGTCGCAACCTGCGCGGCGACGGCCTCGATGAGGCCCATGTCCTCGCTGTTCAGCGGCTCGCCGCTCTCCTTGCCGCCCAGCGCCATCACCGCGATCGTGCCTTCTTTCGAGACGCACGGCACGAAGCAGTGAATCCCGTAATCGCGCCAGAACGTCGTTTCGTCGACGCTGAACCGGCGGATCGTGAAGGGGTCGTCGAGGCTCAAGGTCTCGCCGGCTTGAAGGCGGTGGCCGATGCCGGAGTCCGTGCTGATCGGCGGCACCGACTGGCCGTCGAAGCCCGTGGACTGCGTCATGACATACCAGCGCGTCGCCTCGTCGCCCAGCGGCGCGATGAGCAGCGCCATGCGATCCAACAGCAGCGTCTCGGTGACGCGTCCGACCAGACGCTCGCTCAGGCGGCGCAGGTCGAGGTCGCTGTTCAAGTCGCGCGCGAAGCCGACGAGCGCGCGGCGGTAGTCGTAGCGGTCGCGATAGTAGGCGCGGTCGAGCGCCATCTGGATGGTGTTCTTCACCATCGGTGCGAGCAGGACGACCACGAGCGTCGCGAGGACGGCAATCACGGAGTTGTGCTGCTCCGTGGCGCCGAGGAACAGCTCGCTCGCAATCTTGAGCAGGACGGCGTAGATCGCGGCAATCGCAGACACGGCCACCGCGTAGACGACCGTGCGCTTGATGATGACCTCGACGTCCATCAGGCGGTAGCGGACGACGGCGGACGCGAACGCGAGCGGCACGAAGGCGAGCGGCACGGTCAGCAACCCGAGTTGCGGACCGGGATCGAATCCGGCGATGTACGGCAGCGCGTAGCCGACGACGAAGGGCAGACCGCCGATGGTGGTGCCGCCGACGATCCAGCGCAACTGGCGGCGCGCGGTCATCGAGCGGACGCGGCCGAGCGCGCGGATCATGATCAGCAGGCCGCCGCAGATGCCCAGCGCGAGGGAGACCAGCTCCAGTCGATCGATCGTTTCCAGCAACCGGCTGAACGACGCGCCTTCGAGGCCGGGACGCGCGAGGATCGCCACGCGCAGGCCGCCGAGCACCAGCGCCGGCAGATACAGCAGCGGCAGCGTCGCGCGGCCCATCGACGACCGCACCCACGCCTGCGGACGATCCGGGAAGACCCCGGCGAAATGGACGAACAGCGGCGGCAGCAGGAGCATCGACACGACGTCGGCCCAGTAGAAGACCCAGTCCAGCCGATCGAACCGTCCGCTGAAGGAGAACCCGAAGACGCCGAAGAACGCGACGGAGAGCCAGAAGAAATGCAGCGAGGCCTGATCGCCCGCGCGGCGCAGGCGGACGAGGCAGCCGACCAGCAGGGTGAAGATCGCCACCGCGGCCTGGACGTAGTACAGCGCGGGATGGCCGCTCGGCACGCCGCGCAGCGTCAGTTGATGGACACCGCGATTGCCGTCGCGCAGGATCGTGTAGGTGAGCTGCTCGCCGCGCGCGGACGCGTGCAGGAGCTTGACGATGTCGGATGCCTTGTCGAGCGGCCGGCCATCCACGGCCAGCAGGAGATCGCCGACGCGCAGCCCGGCTCGGCCCGCGGCGCCAGTCGGCAGGACCTCGCGGGCCACGACGCCCTCGGTGCCCGACACCCACAGGACGCCGTCTTCCGCTTCCTGCCACGTCGCACGCACCCGCAGGTTCGCGGCGACAAGCACCAGCAGCCCAGCCGCGACCAGAAGGGCAAGCGCGCGCTGTCCCAGCGATGCGGGCGAACGAAGCAGTCCAATGAACGATCGGCCCGTATCCATGCGAACACGAGAAGGGTTGCGGGCAGACATTACAGCAAAGCGCATTCCACAGGCACCACCAGCGGCGCGACGCTTTCCCATTGATTTCCTGGGACTTGCGTCATGCGAGCCGCACACGGTCGCACTGTAAATCCAAAACGCGGAAGCGTGAATTCAAATAGCCGAATCGCTCCGTGCCGGGAGCGCGGCCTGAACCACGATCGAACGATGACAAGCATGTCTCTGGTAATGCTGACCGGCGGCAGACCTAACACCGTGGCGGCCGGTCCCACCGTGCCGCCATTGAGCGATGCATGCCGAGGCCGAAGGCCGGAGGCGTGCTAGAACTGGACGGTCACGCCGCCGACCACGCGTTTGGGGGACCGGACGACAAGAATTTCGTCGTAGACCGAGGCGTGCAGATTCTGCGCGTCGCGGAAGAGATTCCGCACCGACAGGAGCAGTTCCCATCGCGTGCGGGAGAAACCCAGGAACGGCAGTCCCTGGTGAACCTGGACGTCGAACCGGCGCGCCTCGTGCGACCCGAGCGGCTGCGGTCCGTCGCGGCTGACCGCGAGATTGAAGCGATACGTGCCGAGGAACCGCGTGTGCGTTTCGCGGATCTCCGCGTCGAGGCGCGTCGTGATGTCGTGGACGCGATCCGTCCGGTAGCGTGTCGCCGCCGTGGACGTCCACTGCTCCAATTCGTCTTCGCCGGGCTGCAGCCAGTTCGCGTCCGCCGCCTGGTAGGACAGCGTGCCACGCACGCGCGAGCCGAGCGGCCGGCTCACGCCCACCCGCCAGCCTGACGCCGAGAAGCTCCCGCCGCGGGCAACCGTGTAGTGACTGAGATCGCCCTGCGTGACGGCGCCGGTCGACGACCCGAACAGCGTCACCATCTGATCGTCGACGCTCTGCACGAAGTGCGAGAGCGACAGGACGAAGGACGCGACCTGCCGTTCGAGCGTGACGTCGAGATGCCGCGTGCGCTCGCGTCCGAGCCGCGTCCCGGGCACGAGCGGCGAGAACGTCCGCTGCGGCGGCAGCGTCAGGGAGCCGAGCTGCTGCGGCACGAATTCCTCCGCGCCGGGTGCGCTCATCTGCTGCGACACCGACGTGCGGATCCACGTCCGGTCCGCCGGCGAGACCGACACCGCCACCGACGGGCTGAAGAGGGCCGGGCGATCGAGGTAGTCGTAGTGCTCGTACGCGCCGCCGTAGGTGATCATCACGCGCGGCGTGACCGTCCAGCGATCGTGGACGTGGAAGCCACCGACGTTGCGGCTGCCGCCCGCGAATTCAGCCACGGCGGCCGGATTCCCGCCGTCGTACCGCTGACGGCTGAAGGAACTGCCGACGTCCAGCCCGTGCGTGTCCATCAGTGTCGTCGCGTACGTGCCGGCGACGAACCAGGACGACACTTCCCCGCGCGTCATTGCCGCTTCGACGGACCACGCCGTCCGCGTGCTGACCGGCGCCCCCACGCTGACGTAGGCGATGCCGGCCGGCATCTCCCCGTACGTCATCGCGCCCAGCGCATCGTCGAACGCGCTGGCGGTGAGTAATTGCACGCGTCCCGAGAGATTGGACCGCGTCAGCGCGGCCGCCGCAGACAGGCCGAGGTCGAACGTCGAGCCAAGCGGGTCCGAGAACGCGCGCCGCGTCCATCCGCGCGCTTCCACGGGTTCGAGATCCTCGACGAGGATGTGACCGCTCGTGTCGCGCAGCGCGGACCGCTTGCCGTGGCGCAGCCACCAGAGGATCTCGCTGTGCGCGTGATCGTCCTGCGACGCCGCGGTCGCGCCGGGCGCTTTCGCGTCGGGCACGGGACGTTCGGGGAGTTGTTCGGCGGAGGCGCGGCCGAGCGACGCGCCCGCGGTGACGAGGGCGGGCGGCGTGGCGCGGAGCGTGGCTTCGGTGGCGCGGTGCAGGCGGACGAGGTGACGCGTGCCGCGTGAGGGCATCACCTGCACGAACTCGCGCTTGGACGCGCCGTAGCCGCGTCCCTGCACGCGCAGCAGATACGTGCCGGCGGGCACGCTGCGGAAACTGAACTGGCCGGTGCCGTTCGTCTGGACGACGAGCAGCTCGCGCCCCTGCGCGGTCACCGCGGCGCCGACGATCGGCCGGCTGTGGTCGTCGGTGACGATGCCTTCAATCCAGCCGGAGGTGAAACTGCCGGTGTTCGACACAGCGGCGGCCGCGACCTGGAGGACGTGCGCATCCTGGCCCGCACCCGCGGCTACGTGCGGCAACCCGACGAGCGCCGACAACGCAACGATACGGCACAATCCAGACATGCCACACCTCCCGGCCGGAGGACGAACTACCTACCAACGGCTAACTACGACGTTACCGTGAACAGGACGTCCCGGGTCAAGCTCTTTCCGGACTTATTGTCCGTGATCTTGAGCTCCAACCGATAGTCCCCTTCGGGAAATGATGCCAGGGGCACGCCCTGCGCTCCCACCAGCGGATGCCCCGCCGCGTAGTCGAAGGCGGCCGGCAGCGTCGTGGCGTTGAGCAGAATCGGGTTCGTCTCGTTGAACTTCTTTTCGGCCCCGTTTTCGCGGCGGTGGAAGATGTACTCGATCTTCACGTCAGGCTTCTTCGTGCCGGCGTCCGGGGACGCGCCGTAGACGAAGAACATCACCGTCAGCTCCTCGGTCTTCTTGAACTTGTCGTCGATCGCCGGGACGATCTCGGTCGTGCCAAGGATGTAGGGCCGCTCGGCCTGCACTTCGGGCGCCAGCGCGGCGGTCAGCGTGTCGACGCGATCCGCGAGGATGACCGAGCTGGTCGTCAGCTCCGTGCTCCAGAAGTCGGGGATGGTCAGCGTCTGCTTGATGATCGCGACCTTCGCCGGCGGATCGTTGTCCTTGGCGGTCTGCGCGCGCTCGCGCAGCGCGAGGTAGACGTCGTATTCGCCCGCCGGCACGGCGAACGAGCGGCTGAACCGCGGCGCGAGGCCCTGCGCCGGCGTCTTCAGGTCCGTGAAGAAGAAGGTCTCGAAGGGATATTCGGTCGGTCCCGCCGCCGCGCCCGCCGCTTTCTTGTCATCCTTCTTCTCGTCCTTCTTGGCGGCGGGCGGATGCGGCTGCGTCAGGCCCTTCGGCGCGACGCGCAGGTAGACCGCCAGCGACGAACCGGTCAGCCGTCCGGGCTCCACCGTGACGGTGAAGGGGACGTAGATCAAGTTGTCGGTGGCCTTGATGTAGTCGTTGCGCCACGTCAACGGCACGTCGCCGGGCGCCGCCTGCGCCTGGGGCGCCGGCTGACCGGACTCGCTACCGCTGACCAGCCAGGTGCCGGCCGCGCCGCCCTTCATGACCTCGTCCGTGCCGCGCACGAGCGGCATCAGCTCATGACGGTTGGCGTTGACCTGCTGATCCTGGGCTTTCTTATCGTCTTTCTTCTGCGCCACGAGGGCCGCCGGAGCCAGGGCCACGATGAGGGCCAGGAGGGCGACGCGGGGCGAGCGGCTCAAGAACATCCGGAAGTCTCCTCAGTTTGCGTTCCGTCGCAGATCCCTTCGGGACGACGTGAACCTCCGGATCATAGGCGACCGCTAGAATCAAGTCAAACCCCTGACAAATCAAAGAGTTGCGCGATACTTTCGCGTCGCGCGCGCGTGATATCATCCGGCCGTGTGCGCGGGACGCGGCAGCAGCCTCTAACCCCAGGGAGCGCGTATGTCGGATAACACGCTCGTGATCATTCTCGCCGGCGGTGTCGGCGAACGCCTTTATCCGCTGACGAAAGATCGCGCGAAGCCGGCGGTCTATTTCGGCGGCCCGTATCGCATCATCGATTTCACGCTGAGCAATTGCATCAATTCGGGGCTGCGCCGCGTCTTCATCGCGACGCAGTACAAGTCCCTCTCGCTGAACCGCCACATCCGCCAGGGATGGAGCGTCGTCGCCGAGGAACTGGGCGAGTTCATCGAAATCCTCGCGCCACAGAAGCGCGTCGGCGAACATTGGTACCTCGGCACCGCCGACGCCGTCTATCAGAACCTCTATTCCATCACGCGCGAGACGCCGCAGCAGATCGTCGTGCTGTCCGGCGATCACGTCTACAAGATGGACTACGCGAAGATGGTCCGCGCACACCGGGAGAGCGGCGCCGCCGCGACGCTGGCCTGCATCGAGATCCCCATCGCCGACGCCTACCGCTTCGGCGTCGTCCAGGTGGACGAGCGCGATCGCGTCGTCGGGTTCCAGGAGAAGCCGAAGAACGCCGTCGCCGCGGACGGCGGCGATGTCCTGCTGGCGTCGATGGGCATCTACGTCTTCGAAGCGGACGTGCTCTATCGCGCGCTCGAAGAGGACGCCAGCAAGTCGACACACCACGACTTCGGCAAGGACATCCTGCCCGCGCTGATCCACCAGGCACACGTCCACGCGTACCGCTTCCACGACGAGAACAAGAAGGCCGCGAAGTACTGGCGCGACATCGGGACGCTGGACGCGTATTTCGACGCGAACATGGACCTGTGCCACGTCAACCCGGAGTTCAATCTCTACGACGCGGACTGGGTCATGCGGACGTATCAGCCGCAGGCGCCCCCCGCGAAGTTCGTCTTCGCGCAGGAACACGAACGCTGCGGCCAGGCGCTCGATTCGATCATCTCCGCGGGCTGCATCGTCTCGGGCAGCACCGTGTCGGGCAGCGTGCTCGGCCCCAACGTGCGCGTCCACAGTTTCTGCAAGATCGAACAGAGTATCCTGATGCCCGGCGTCCGCGTCGGCCGCCACGCGCGCATCCGCCGCGCGATCATCGATCGCGACGTCTTCATCCCACGCGGCGCCCTCATCGGCTACAACGCCGAAGAGGACCGCAAGCGCCACACCGTCAGCGAAGGCGGCATCGTCGTCGTCACGGCGGAAGATGAGCCGTACGTGGAACCGCCGCCGCCCGAGGCGCTGGCGACGGAGTCCGAGTGGGATCGACGCGGGTCGGCCGAATAGGCAGCAGCAGTCGCAGCAGCAGGCAGCGGCGGACGTCCGCTGCAAGGGTCACACTGAGGAGAATGAGTTCGTGCAGATCAAACGCATCATTGGTCGAGAGATTCTGGATTCGCGAGGCAATCCGACCGTCGAAGTGGACGTGACGCTGGCGAGCGGCGCATTCGGCCGCGCGGCCGTGCCGTCCGGCGCGTCGACCGGCACGCGCGAGGCGCTGGAGCTGCGCGACGGCGACGCGGCGCGCTACAACGGCAAGGGCGTCCGCACGGCCGTTGCGCACGTGAACACGGAGATCGCGTCCGCCGTGAGCGGCAAGGAGTGGACGCAAGGATCGCTCGACGCGGCCATGATCGCGCTCGACGGCACGGCGAATAAAGGCACGCTGGGCGCGAACGCCATCCTCGCCGTCTCGATGGCCGCCGCGCACGCGGGCGCGGCCGAAGCGGGCGTGCCGCTGTACGAGTACATCGGTCAGCTCCGCAAGGCGCTCGCCGGCGGCGGTGACGCGGATCTGCTGCCCGTGCCGATGATGAACATCCTCAACGGCGGCGCGCACGCGGACACGAATGTCGATTTCCAGGAGTTCATGATCATGCCGGTGGGTGCGGCGTCCTTCGCCGAGGCGCTGCGCGCCGGCGCGGAGGTCTTCCACACGCTCCGCGGCATCCTCAAGAAGCGCGGCCTGTCGACCGGCGTGGGCGATGAAGGCGGCTTCGCGCCGAATCTGAAGTCGAACCGCGAAGCGCTCGAAGTCGTGCTGGAAGCGGTGACGAAGGTCGGCCTGAAGCCGGGACAGGACGTCTACCTCGCGCTGGACGTCGCCGCCAGCGAGCTATGGGTCGAGTCGGGCGACGGCAAGGGTCAGTACGTCTTCAAGAAGTCCGGCGACAAAACACGCTCGTCCGACGAGATGGTCGCGCTGTGGACCGAATGGGTCCGCGAATATCCGATCATCTCGATCGAGGACGGCCTGTCCGAAGCCGACTGGACGGGCTGGGAAACGTTGACGCGCGCGCTCGGCTCGACAGTCCAGCTCGTGGGCGACGATGTGTTCGTGACGAACCCGGCGATCCTCAAGGAAGGCATCGCGCGCGGCATCGGCAATTCACTGCTGGTGAAGCTGAATCAGATCGGCACCGTCAGCGAAACGCTGGAAGCGATGGCGATGGCCTGGGCCGCGTCGTACACGACGATCGCGTCGCACCGATCGGGTGAGACCGAGGATTCGACGATCGCGGACCTCGCCGTCGGCACGCGCGCGGGTCAGATCAAGACCGGATCGCTGTGCCGCAGCGACCGTGTCGCCAAGTACAACCAGTTGCTGCGCATCGAAGAGGCGCTCGGCAGCCGCGCGACGTACGCCGGACGCCAGGCGATCCGGCAGCTCCAGTAAGGACGCAGATCGTTCTCATGGCAGACGCACGCTCCGCTCGTCCCAAAACGCCCCTGGCCCTCGTCATCCTCGACGGCTGGGGGCTTCGTGCGGATCGCGATCACAATGCGATCGCGCTGGCCGATCCGCCGAATTTCAAGAAGCTGTGGCAGCGCTATCCGCACGCGACGCTGAAGGCGTCCGGCGAGGCCGTCGGCCTGCCCGACGGCCAGATGGGCAATTCCGAGGTCGGCCACACGAACCTCGGCGCGGGACGCGTGGTCTATCAGGACCTCACCCGCATCGATAAGAGCATCCGCGAAGGCGAGCTCTTCACGCGCCCGGCGCTGCTCGCCGCCTACGACCGCTGCGCGAATGACGCGCACGCGCTGCATCTGGTCGGCCTCCTGTCCGACGGCGGCGTCCACAGCCACCAGACGCACCTGCACGCGCTGATCGAGCTGGCCGCGCGGCGCGGCGTGACGCGCGTCTTCGTCCACGTCATCACGGACGGACGCGACACGTCGCCGAGCGGTGGCAGGGACTACGTCGCGGCGCTCGAAGAGACGCTGACGCGCGTGGGCGTGGGCCGGATCGCGTCGGTGTCCGGACGCTATTACGCGATGGACCGCGACAAGCGCTGGGAGCGCACGAAGCTGGCGTACGACGCGATCGTCCTCGGCCAGGGGCCGACGGCGGCGTCCGCGTCGAGCGTCATCGCGTCCGCCTACACGGGCAACGTCACGGATGAATTCATCATCCCGACGGTGATCGTCGACGCCGCCGGCCGCGCCGCGGGCCCGATGCAGGACGACGACTCGGTGCTGTTCTTCAACTTCCGCGCGGACCGCATGCGACAGATTGTGCGCGCGCTGATGTTCGAGGACTTCGACGGCTTCCCGCGCGGCGCGCGTCCCCACGTCCAGTGCACGACGCTGACGGAGTACGACGCGACGTTCCCGTTCCCCGTCGTCTTTCCGCAGGATCCGTCCACGGGCTACATCGCCGAAGTGCTGGCCGCGCACGGCTTGACGAATCTGCGCCTGGCCGAGACCGAGAAGTACGCGCACGTGACGTATTTCTTCAACGGCGGACGTGAAGCGCCGTACGCCGGCGAAACGCGCAGCCTCGTGCCGTCGCCGAAGGTCGCGACGTACGATCTGCAGCCGGAGATGAGCGCGGCCGGCGTCGCCGAGGTGTTCGTGAAGGACGTCGAGACGCACGCGCACGACGTCATCATCTGCAATTTCGCGAACCCGGACATGGTGGGCCACACCGGCAGCCTGGAAGCCGCCGTCGCGGCCATCACAGCCGTCGACGCGTGCCTGGGCCGCGTCATCGATGCGCTGCTCGCCGCCGGCGGCACGGCCATCGTCACCGCGGATCATGGCAACGCCGAGCAGATGTGGGATGACGAGAAGAACGCGCCGCATACGGCGCACACGACGAATCTCGTGCCGGTGATCCTGGTGGACGGTCCCGGGAGCGACGCGCCCGCGCCGCTGCAGGACGGCGCGCTGTGCGACATCGCGCCAACGATGCTGGCGCTGCTGGGACTGGAGAAGTCGAAGGAGATGACCGGCAAGGATCTGCGCGGCGCGTCAACGTCACGCTGACGGCACGAAGCCACGGGCGCGGATCGATCGTGGCACGCCGGATCACGGCCGGATCGAGCGGCGCACGAACAGCGCACTGCTCCTGTAAAGGTTCAACAGTCGTGGACAGAGCGCTGGGGGCAGGACGCGCGGGCGCGCGCCGTCTGCCCCGTTCGTCCCTACCCTTTCACTTCAGGAATCTCGTCCGGCGCGATGCGCAAGGACTTCAGGAACAGGCGATCGCTCGCCGTGAGCTCGCGGTCGCGTTTTTGCAACGCTGGCGTCGATTTCTTCGAACGCACGAGCGCCGCGGTTTTCGTGCGGCTGGCGAAGCCAATCTCCGCCTCGAGGGACACGTGCATCTCGAAACCCGCCGCCCGCGCCCGCGCACGGCAGGCTTCTACGTTGGGATCGGAAGCGACGGCGTCGGCTATGGCCTGGGCCAGTTCTCGAGCCAAGCGGTTGAACGTGTCGTCCATGGGGCCCTCTCCTTGCCCGCCCCTCGGCTGGGAATCCGGGGCCGATCATCCACGCGCTGGTATGGGTGGCGCGAAGAATTGCATACCGGAAGATATTGTCGCGATTGTAGTCGTCCGCGTTTGAGAGTGTCAAGCAACTGCTTGATCTAGAATGCGTTGACATGATCCCGCTGCGCGAGAATTCCTACGGTCCGGAGACTCCTGACGCTCGGGTTTCCGAACAACTGGGGTTGCCTGGGGAATTTCCGTTCACCAGGGGCATCCAGCCGACCATGTATCGCGGGCGGCTGTGGACGATGCGCCAGTACGCGGGGTTCGGGACGGCCACTGAATCGAACGCGCGCTACCGCTATCTGCTGAGCCAAGGGGTGACCGGTCTGAGCGTCGCGTTCGACCTGCCGACGCAGATTGGCTATGACTCGGACCACTCGCTTGCCGCGGGCGAGGTGGGCCGCGTCGGGGTCGCCATCGATTCCATCGAGGACATGGCCGAGCTGTTCGACGGCATCCCGCTCGACCGCGTGTCGACGTCGATGACGATCAACGCGACCGCCATCATCCTGCTCGCGCTCTACGCCGCCGTCGCGAAGCGCCAGGGCCTGCCCCTCAGCGCCATCAGCGGCACGGTGCAGAACGACATCCTCAAGGAATACGTCGCGCGCGGCACGTACATCTATCCGCCGCAGCACTCGCTCCGTATCGTCACCGACATCTTCGCGTTCTGTGAACGGGAGTTGCCGAACTGGAACAGCATCTCGATCAGCGGGTATCACATCCGCGAAGCCGGCTCGACCGCGACACAGGAGGTCGCGTTCACGCTCGCGAACGCGATCGCATACGTCGAAGCCGCGCGCGCCACCGGCCTCGACTTGAACCGCCTGGGCCAGCGTCTCTCCTTTTTCTTCGCCAGTCATAACGACTTCCTGGAGGAGATCGCGAAGTTCCGCGCCGCGCGCCGGCTCTGGGCACGCCTGATGCGCGACCGCTTCGGCGTGACGCATCCACGCGCACAGCAACTGCGGTTTCATACGCAGACCGCCGGCAGCACGCTGACCGCGCAGCAGCCGGACAACAACATCGTCCGTGTCGCGCTGCAGGCGCTGGCCGCCGTCCTGGGCGGCACGCAATCGCTGCACTGCAACGGACGGGACGAAGCGCTGGCGCTGCCGACGGAGGAGTCCGCGCGCATCGCGCTGCGGACGCAGCAGATCATCGCGCAGGAAAGCGGCGTCGCGAATACGATCGATCCCATCGGCGGCTCGTACGCCATCGAGCACCTGACGGACGAGATCGAGCGCGGCGCGATCGAGACCATCGCACGCATCGACGCCCTCGGCGGCACGCTCGCCGCGATCGACGCCGGCGTCATCCAGCGCGCGATCCAGGATTCGGCGTACGAGTATCAGTCCGCCATCGACAAGGGCATGCTGGAGATCGTCGGCGTGAACACGTATCAACAGGATGCGCCGCCACTGGCGGACGTCCTGCACATCGACGCGGAGGTCGAACGCCGGCAGATCGACCGCGTGAAGGCCGTCCGCGCGAAACGTGACGCCGCCACGTGGGCCGCCGCCATCGACTCCGTCCGCCACGCCGCGCGCACCACCGATAATCTCGTGCCGCCCATCGTTGCCGCCGTCGAAGCCCACGCCACCGTCGGCGAGATCGCCGATACGATGCGCGAGGTGTTCGGCGAATACCGCGAGTCGTCGCTCAACTAGACAGCCGTCTCGATTAGGATAAGGACGCCGAACCGCCCAGCGCGAACCGTTATGTCATCCGCCCTCCTGCGCGTCGAGCACCTGACAACGGCCTTCCCCATCGAAGGACGCTGGGAAGCCGCGGTCAACGACGTCAGCTTCGAGATGGCCGCCGGCGAAACACTGGCCCTGGTCGGCGAGTCCGGCAGCGGCAAGTCGCTGACCGCCCTGTCCATCATGGGCCTCGTCCCATCACCCGGCCAGATCGCCGCCGGCTCGATCCAGTTCCGCCTGCGCGACGGCAACAGCCGCGACCTCGTGACCCTGCCCGAACGCGAACGGCAACACATCCGCGGACGCCACATCGCCCTCATTCTGCAGGAGCCGATGACCGCGCTGAATCCGGTGTTCACCATCGGCGCGCAGATCGTCGAGACCCTGCGCATCCACGGGTTGACGACCGGACGCCGCGCCGCTCGCGCCCGCGCCATCGAGCTGCTGGCCGCCGTCCGCGTCCCGAATCCGGACCGCCTCGTCGATGCTTATCCTCACCAGCTCTCGGGCGGACTGCGTCAACGCGCGTTGATCGCAGCCGCGCTCGCCGGTGAACCGTCGTTGCTCATCGCAGACGAACCGACGACCGCGCTCGACGTCACCATCCAGGCGGAGATCCTGGACCTGCTGCGCGACCTCCGCGCACGCCTCGGCCTGTCACTGCTCCTCATCACCCACGATCTCGGCATCGTTGCGCAGAACGCGGACCGCGTCGCCGTCATGTACGCCGGCCGTATCGTCGAGGAAGCACCAGTCCGCACGCTGTTTTTCGAACCCCGGCATCCCTACACGCAGGGATTGCTCGCGTCGATCCCCAAACGCGGCACGGGCGAACGCCTGCACGCCATCGACGGCGTCGTGCCACGCCTCGGACGCATTCCTCCCGGATGCCCCTTCGCGCCACGCTGCCCGGCCCGCTTCGAACCCTGCACGGGGATCGTTCCCGAACTGACCGGCGCGGATCATCGCGTCCGCTGTTACCTCTACTCGCCGGACCCCGTGTCAACGGCCGTGGCTTCGACTTCACGCTGATGTCCTCTCCCGCAACTCCCGTTGCCAGCGCGTCCGCGCCGCTCGTCTCCGTCCGTCATCTTCGGAAGGACTTTGTCGGCAACCGTCGTTTCCTGCGACGCGCCGAAGTGACAACTGCAGTAGACGATGTGAGCTTTGAGATTGGGGGCGGGGAGACGTTTGGGCTGGTGGGAGAGTCGGGGAGTGGGAAGACGACGACGGGGCGGTGCATCCTGCGGTTGATTGAACCGACGTCTGGTGAAGTGCGGTTCAAGGATGAGAGCGTGCTGGCGTTCCCGAAGGACCGGCTGCGCCGGGCGCGGCGCGACATGCAGATGGTCTTTCAGGACCCGTACTCCTCGCTCAATCCCCGCATGCGCGTGGACGCCATCGTTGCGGAGCCGCTCGTCATCCACCGGATCGGCACGCGCGTTTCTCGGCGCGAGCGCGTCGAGGAACTGCTGGCGCGCGTCGGCCTGGACCCGGCGCTGCGGACGCGTTATCCGCACGAATTCAGCGGCGGACAGCGTCAGCGCATCGGCCTGGCGCGCGCGCTGGCGCTGAATCCGTCCTTCATCATCGCGGACGAACCGGTGTCCGCGCTGGACGTGTCGGTGCAGGCGCAGGTGATCAACCTGCTGCTCGACCTGCAGGCGGATCTCGGGTTGACGTATCTGCTGATCGCGCACGACCTGCGGCTGGTGGAGCAGGTCTGCTCGCGCGTGGCGGTGATGTATCGCGGGAAGATTGTGGAGACCGGACCGACGCGCGACGTGTTTGCGTCGGCGCGCCATCCGTATACGCAGGCGCTGCTCTCGGCGGTGCCGGAGCCGAATCCGGACGCGACACCCCGTCGCGTCATCCTCGACCCCTCGTCCTTCGACCGGCAGGCGCCGCTGCGCGAGATCACCGCGGGCCATTTCGCCGCGGTCTGAGCGCGCGCGTCCGCGCGACGCGCGCGAACCGACGCTAGGCGGCCTGACGGACGTCCTTCTCGACCTGACCGTCGCGGATGGAGACGATGCGGCGCGCGTGCGCGGCAATGTCCGCTTCGTGCGTGACGAGAATGATCGTGTTGCCGGTGCCGTGCAGACGATCGAAAAGCGCCATGATCTCGACGCCGGTCTTCGAGTCGAGGTTGCCGGTCGGTTCGTCCGCAAGCAGGATGGACGGATTGTTGACCAGTGCGCGCGCGATGGCGACACGCTGGCGCTGACCGCCGGAGAGTTCGTTCGGCCGGTGCGACATGCGGTCGCCGAGATCCACCTTGGTCAGCGCTTGTCTGGCGCGCTCATTTCGATCCTTGCTGCTCACGCCTGCGTACACCAGCGGGAGTTCCACGTTGTGCAACGCCGTCGCGCGCGGCAGCAGGTTGAACGTCTGGAAGACGAACCCAATCTCCTCATTCCTGATGCGCGCCAGCTCATCGTCGTTCATCTGGCTGACCTGCTTGTCGTTCAGGAGGTAGCTGCCCTTGCTCGGCGTGTCGAGGCAGCCAATGAGGTTCATCAGCGTGGACTTGCCCGACCCGGACGGCCCCATGATGGCGACGTATTCGCCGCGTTCGATTTCCATGGATACACCGCGGAGGGCGTGAATCTCCTCCGAGCCCATGACGTAGGTCTTCCACAGGTCGCGCGTTTCAATAAGAGGCATAGAGCGTCGTCCGCTAGACTGGCCTTCCAGCGTACAGGAATTGGGGGAGGGCCGTCACCAGATGTCTCAATCGGCAGGCCACCCGGCCCACGGGGCGGGTGACGGGCAGCCCACTCCCCTGAGCCTTCGCCGCCACATCCCACAGATACGGCGCGACTCAGCCAACAGTTCCCGCGCACGCTCGTCCGAACGGCCCTGCCACCGGGCGACCACCCGCGATCGCCGGACCGCTACGAAATCGGCACGTCCTTGAAGACCATGTCGCCCAGCAGCACCGTCAGTTGCGAGGATTCGGACGGCGGAGCCGGGAACAGCGCCCAGACAATCCGCCGCTCGGCCGGCCGCAGCGGCTCCAGGCTGCCGCCCTGCAGCGCCTTGCCGTCGGCGTCCCGGAGGACGAAAATCCGCCGCGACCCGTCGGCCGACAGGAGGCACAGCCGGTCGAGCGACGCCTCGGCACCGTTCGCGTTCGGGAGGATCCGGGCGATGTCGAAGGACGCCTGCCCGTCAGCGGTGTTGATCAACGCCAGTTCCAACCGCAGCGTGTCCGGCGCCACCCGCTTGGCCGCCAGGATTTGGACGGCCACGGTCTTCTCGGAGTTGGCCGCTTCGGCCAGCGCGGCGGGCGGGCTGACCTTTGGCGGAGGAACCGGGGCAACCGCGGCGGCGGCCGGCGCCGGCGTCGAGTCCGGCGTGGACCCGCCGCAGGCCGACAGGGTGGCCATCGCTGGCAGGGTCACGGCCGCCAGCAGGACCCTGGCCATCCATGCGCGTGTGTACGTCACTCTTTGTTCTCTTCTTCGTACTTTTCTTTGAGCTTCGCCACGACGGACGGGTCCGCCAGCGTGGTCGTGTCGCCGAGCGCGCGGCCTTCGGCGATGTCGCGCAGCAGGCGCCGCATGATCTTGCCGGAACGCGTCTTTGGCAGATCCGCGGCGAAGAGGATCTCCTCGGGCCGCGCAATCGCACCAATTTTTTTGACGACGTGCGCCTTGAGCTCGTCCGCCATGCCGGTGCTGACGCCCTGGCCTTCTTTCAATGTGACGAACGCCGTGATGGCCTGGCCTTTGAGCTCGTGCGGCCGGCCGACCACGGCCGCTTCCGCCACGCGCGGATGATCGACCAGCGCGCTCTCGACCTCCATCGTGCCAATCCGGTGCCCCGACACGTTCAGCACATCGTCCACGCGTCCCAGCAACCAGAAGTAACCGTCCTCGTCCGCCTTCGCGCCGTCACCCGTGAAGTACCAGCCGTCCTTCCATTGGCTGAAATACTGCTGGATGAAGCGATCGCGATCGCCGTAGATGCCACGCAGCATCGCCGGCCACGGACGCGTCAGTGTCAGCAAGCCGCCACCAACGTTGACGACGTCCGCCTGCTGCGTGCGCAACTCCGCTTTCACGCCGGGGAACGTCTGCGTCGCGGACCCTGGCTTCAGCGTGGTGATGCCGGGCAGCGGCGAGATCATGATCATCCCGGTTTCCGTCTGCCACCATGTGTCCACCACCGGACAGCGGCTCGCGCCAATGTGCCGGTGATACCACATCCAGGCCTCCGGGTTGATTGGTTCACCCACGGATCCGAGCAGGCGCAGCGTGGAGAGATCGCGGCGTTCCGGCCAGTCGGTGCCCCAGCGCATGAACGCGCGGATGGCCGTCGGCGCGGTGTAGAAGATCGTCACGCCGTAGCGTTCGACGATCTGCCACAGGCGATCCTTCTCCGGCCAGTCCGGCGCGCCTTCGTACATGACGACGGTGGCGCCGTTCGCGAGCGGTCCGTAGACGACGTAGCTGTGACCGGTGACCCAGCCGATGTCGGCGGTACACCAGTAGACGTCCTCGTCCTTCAGGTCGAACACCCACTTCGTCGTGGCATATGTCCCGACGAGATATCCGCCGGTCGTGTGGATGATGCCCTTCGGTTTCCCCGTCGTGCCGGACGTGTAGAGGATGTAGAGCATGTCCTCGCTGTCCATCGCCTCGGGCTCGGCGTAGGACGCCGCGCTTTGCATCAGGCGGTGATACCAGAGGTCGCGGCCTTCGAGGATCTGGACGGGGAAGCGGTCGCCGTCATCGCGGCGGACGACGATGACGTGCTGAATGGACGGCGTGTCGCGCAGCGCTTCGTCCGCCATCTGCTTCAGGGGGACCATCTGTCCGCGGCGGTAACCGCCGTCCGCGGTGACGAGCAACGTCGCTTGCGCGTCATTGATGCGGTCGCGCAGCGCTTCGGCGCTGAAGCCGCCGAAGACGACACTGTGGACGGCGCCGATGCGCGCGCAGGCCAGCATCGCGATCGCGAGTTCTGGAATCAGCGGCAGATAGAGCGCGACGCGATCGCCCTTCTTCACGCCGAGCGATTTGAGGACATTCGCGAAGGCGTTCACCTGGCGGTAGAGATCGAAATAGGTGAGCGTGCGGCGGTCGCCCGGCTCGCCTTCCCAGATGATCGCGGCTTTGTTGCGGCGCGGGCCGCGGATGTGGCGGTCGACGCAGTTGACGGACGCGTTGATCTTCCCGCCCAGGAACCACTTCGCGTCAGGCGATTTCCACTCGACGACACGGTCCCACGGCTTCGCCCATTCGAGCTCCTTGGCCAGACCGGCCCAGAAGCCTTCGTAGTCGGCGTCGGCGCGTGCGTAGATCTGCGGATCGGCCATCACCGCCGCGGCGCGGAAGGCGTCGGACGGCGGAAAGGTGCGGTCTTCGGTCAGGAGCGCGGAGAGCTCGGCGGAATCGGGGGGTTGTGGAGAATCCGGCATGGACGGCCTCGACTGGAAAACAACAGGACGTGAGTTCAGATGCGTGCGATGACGCGGTCAACGCGGTGTTCGTGCGCCGGGCCGGGCCGCCAGCTACAGGACTGGCGGCGGACCGCCTTCGTCCGCGGGCGGCGGAGGCGGCGGCGAAACGGGCTGGACGACGTCGCGCTCACGCGGCCAGGTCGACCCGAGCGGCGACATCGGTGGCGGCGCGGATGGTGGTGGTGACGTCGGTTTACGGAACAGCACCACGCCAATCATGCCGCCGATCGGCGCCAGGATGAGCGCGCTGACCGCGAAGAATCCAAAATTCATCACCGTCGTCACGACCCCGGCGCCCGGCCCTTCGAGCCAGTTTCGCAGCTCGGGCGGCATGTCGTGCATGCCTTCGAGCATCTGTTCGGTGGCGTAGTTGAACGGCACGCCCATCAGGGCGCTCACGATGAGGGTCGCAACCGGGAAGACGAGCGCGCTGACGAGGCCGGCCAGGAGGCCGACCGCGATACCCGATCCCGTGCCGACGGGATACGGGTAGTTGGCCTGCATGACGTAGGCGGCAAGGACGCCGCCTACGACGAGCCACAGGCAACAGCACGTCTGCACATACGGCAGTGCGGACAGGATGCCGATGAAGAGCCCGCCCAGGAAACCCGAGAGCAGTTTCGGAGGGGACATGCCGTGGCTCCGTGACGCGATCTAGTCGTAGTACTCGCGTCCGAGATGCGTGATCAGTTCCTCACCCTGCATATAACGCAGCGTGTTCTTCAGCTTCATCAACTGAATGAACAGATCGTGTTCCGGATAGAGCCCGGGCGCGTGCTGCGGACTCTTGAAGTAGAACGACAGCCACTCCTGAATCCCGCTCATGCCGGCGCGGCGCGCGAGGTCGAGGAAGAGGACGAGGTCGAGCACGATCGGCGCGGCGAGAATGCTGTCGCGGCAGAGGAAGTTGATCTTCAACTGCATCTCGTAGCCGAGCCAGCCGACGAGATCGATGTTGTCCCAGCCCTCTTTGTTGTCGCCGCGCGGCGGATAGTAGTTGATGCGGACGACGTGGCAGAGGTCTTTATAGAGATCCGGATACAGGTTCGGCTGAAGGATGTAGTCGAGCACCGACTTCTTGCTCTCCTCCTTCGTCTTGAACGACTCCGGATCGTCCAGCACTTCTCCGTCGCGGTTGCCGAGAATGTTTGTCGAATACCAGCCCTTGACGCCAATGAGCCGCGCCTTCAGGCCCGGCGCGATGACGGTCTTGATCAGCGTCTGGCCGGTCTTGAAGTCCTTGCCCGCGATCGGCAGCTTCTCGCGCGCCGCGAGCTCGACCATCGCGGGAATGTCCGCGGTGAGGTTCGGCGCGCCGTTCGCATACGGCACGCCTTCTTTCAGCGCCGCGTACGCGTAGATCATGCTGGACGGGATCGCCGGGTCGTTGGCCTCGAGCCCCTTCTCGAACGCCGCGATCGACTGGTGCGACTCGCTCTCGGTCAGGAAGATCTCGGTGCTGCCGCACCAGATCATGACGAGGCGATCGAGGTTGTTCTGCTGCTTGAACTGGCGGATGTCCTCGCGGACCTGATCGGCCAGATCGCGCTTCGTCTTGCCCTTCTTGACGTTCGGGCCGTCGAGTCGTTTGACGTACTGACGATCGAACACGGCCTTCCACGGACGGAGGGCTTGCAGCTCCGGCTTGATCGTGTCGAGCAGCCGCGAGTCGAGGACGCCGGCGGTGGTGGCCGCTTCGTAACAGTCCTCTTCGAAGATGTCCCAGCCGCCAAAGACGATGTCTTCGAGCGGCGCGAGCGGCACGAAGTCTTTGATGAGCGGCGTTCGGCCTTCGGTGCGTTTGCCGAGGCGGATGGTGCCCATCTGGGTCAGCGATCCGATGGGCTGCGCGAGCTTGTTGCGGATTGCCAGGACGCCGGCCACGAACGTGGTGCTGACCGCGCCCATGCCGACCAGGAGAATGCCAAGTTTGCCCTGCGCGGGCGCGATGTTATTCGGACTCGTCACGGGACGTCACTATATCATGTGCTCCCCGCCCATCCGGCCCCGATCCTGGCTCACATCCGAGCCCAATCCGCCGGTCGATTTTTCGGTCCGACGCCCACACGCCCGTACGCCCCGCACGCACCGCCGCAGCCGCCATCCCGGCCGCGCACGGGACCGGCCGCGCCGCGCCGGTGTCTAATAGTCCGAGGCTGTTGGAATCATGCTGAAGGATCTGTTCGCGCAAAACGTGCTCGTCCGCTGGCTGCGCGGCGACTCGGCCCAGTACGACCTGATCGTATCGATGGTCGGCGTCCGCCTCGGCGAGCGGCTGCTCGTGGCCGGCGGCGGCGACGGCCGGCTCGTCGCGGCGCTCGGCCGCAAGACCGGCTTGACCGGCCGCATCTGCGCCGTCGAACGCGATCAGGCCACCGCGGACGCCGTCTTCGACCTCGCCACGAAAGAAGGCGTGCTGAGCGACGTCGAAGTGTCACCGCTCGAACAGTTGCCCTTCGAACACGGCGCGTTCGACGTCGCCGTCCTGCCAGCACTGGCCGACGGCCTGCCGCGGCCGACACCAACGATGTTCAACGAAGCGTTCCGGGTGTTGCGCGCCGGCGGACGCGCGCTGGTGATGTATCTGCGGGCGGAACCCACGGGGCCTGACGCGTCCGACGCATCAGGCACCATCCACCAGCTCCAGGCCGCCGGCTTCCGCGCCGCCCGCGAGCTCGCTCACCGCGACGGCATCGTCTTTTTCGAAGCCATCAAGAAATAACGCCGCCCCCGGAAGTCCCGCGAGACCGACCTAAAACGACACTTTGAACCCGATCTGAAACTGCCGTTGCTCGTAGCCGGCCGTTGCAGGGAATCCCGAGCCCGTGGTGGGAATGGCCGTCAGGGGATTGCCCGCGGTGTCGGTCGTGACGATCCGGTTGACAGACGAGGTCTGTTCGACGTTGAACAGGTTCTTGAACTCCGCGACGACCTCCGCGCGGATGCCGCGGATGGGCACGAACCGCGAGTAGCGCAGGTCCACGTTGTAGCGCGCCGGCAGGTACACCGAGTTGCGGCCCACGAAGAGCGGACGGTCGTTCGTCGCATCGCCATCGCCATTCAGATCGAGGTTCGAACGGACGTTGAACGGCAGACCGCTGTTGAACTGCAGCAGCACGCCAATCTGATTGTTGTCCGCGATGGCGCGCAGCCAGCGGTTGTCGGTGTCAACGCTGGTGGTCGCGATGATCGACCCCGCGAAGTTGTGGCGGACATCGAACAGGTTCGGTCCCTTGTCACGATCGAGGTTCGTCGGATCCGATCGCGGATCGTCTCCCACCACCGATAACGTCGCGATCAGCGGCGCCGTGTCCTCACCTTTGCCGTACGTATACGTCAACTCGAACTGCAGGCCGTTGCGCGCGCGCTTGCCGAACTGCGTCGAGAAGGCGTTGTAGCTCGAGTCGCCAATCGACTGGACCTGATTGATCTGATTGAAGCGCGGATCGAGCCGGGTGTTGGCATTCACCGCGGCGCTGTAGATCGGACGCCCGTCCGCCAGCGTGCCACTCGGGTTGATCAGGTTGATGTTGGTCACCACCGGCAATTGATCGCCGCGCACATAGACGTATCCCGCGGAGGCGTAGTAGCCGGTGCCGAACGCGCGCTCGACCTGCACGTTGTTCTGGAACGTGCGGCCCGTCTTGAAGTCGGGCGAGACAGTGAAGATGCTTTGCGTCGGCAGCGCAAAGCCGGGCGGCAGGTCGTTCAGCGTCTGCGGAAACGCGGGCGCGCCGGCGCTGGCCGGCCCGAGGTTCACCGTCGCCCGCGCCGGCAGCCCGTTCTGCTGGATGGACTGCTCGAAGGACGCGAGGATCGGCTGATCGAACATCAGCCCCGTGCTCGCGCGCAGGACCGTCTTGTCGTCCAGCGACCACGCGAGCCCGACGCGCGGACCAAAGTTGTTCTTGTCGATCGCGAAGTTGCGCGAGCTTTCAAAGGGCGCGTTCGCCGCCGCCTGCGGATAGTCGTACAGGTCGTAGCGGACGCCATACTGCAACTTCAGGTTCGACGCCACCCGCCAGTCGTCTTGAATGAAGAAGCTATACAGCGCCGAGTCCATCTCGAAGTCCGGCTCGCCAATCAACTGCCGGAAGCTGACGTAGCTGAACGGATTCGCCCCGCTCTTCGCGGCCAGATACGCGTCGACGGACGCGAATGTGAACAGTTCCAGCGACGGCGCCGTCCGCGTGTCGCCGACGAATTGCGCGTCGAAGCCGACCTTGTAACTGTGGTTGCCGGAGATCAGCGTGAAGTTCTCGATGACCTGCCAGATGCCTTCGGTGAAGTCGAAGCCAATCGAGTCGTCCAGTCCGGCACGCGGCGATCCGAAGTTCGCGACGCCGTTGATGCGAATGCCCGGTCCGCTCCCCGAGTTGTCATTCGCGGTCCGCAACTGGTGGCGGTTCGCATACTGGACGCGCAGCTCGTTGAGTTTGTTCGATCCGAACGTCGACACGAGTTGCGCCGCGGCGGAGTTCATCGCGTCCTGGAAGTCGGTGGACCATTCGAGAGACGAGGGGACGCCGCCGTTGGCGGCACCGATGTTGTCGGGCGAGCTGTTCTGGAAACGGATGTAGCGCGCCGTCAACCGGTGGCTCGGTGAGAGCTGGTAGTCGCTCTTACCAATGATGAACCGCGCCGCCTGCGTCGCCGGGATCACCCCGGGCTGTGGCGAGAGACCGATCCTCGACGCGTCCTCGGGCCGCACGGTGATGACGCGCTGCGCCGACAGATCGCGCGAGGTGTTCTCGAAGCCGAAGAAGTAGTGCCAGCGATCGTGGATCAGCGGTCCGCCGAGTTCGGCCGTGAAGGTGTCCACCTTGGTGTCCGGCTTACGCTCCGGCGTCCGCGGGCCCTGGAAGAAGAAGGGAAAGGCGCTGAAGCTCTTTCGCCGGAACCGGTAACTGCCGGACCCGTGCAACTGGTTCGTGCCAGACGGTGTGATCGCGTTGTAGACCATCCCCGTCGTCTGGCCAAACTCCGGCGCGTAGCCGCTGGTCACCACTTTGACTTCGCGAACCATCACTTCGGAGACGGGCAGCAGACGCAGGCCCGTGCGGTCTTTCTGCGTGTTCGTGTTGCCGTCGATCTGGTAGTTGATGCGCATCAGCGTCCCGTTGGCCGACAACCGCGGGACGCCGAATTCGGAGTTCTCGAAGCCGCTGACGCCTGGCTGGACGAGCGCGAAGTTGTACGGGTTGCGCGAGACGAGCGGCAGGTTCTTGACCTCGCGCTCACCGAGGTTGCGGCCGATGTCGATCTTCCCCGCGTCCGCGCCGGCGACGTCGCCTGTGACCGAGACCACTTCGGTGATCGCACCCGCGCCAAGCGTGATGTTGACCACCGCGGTCTGTCCCGCCGCCAGCGTGATGCCGGTCTGCTCGAATTTCTTGAAGCCGGTCAGCTCCGCATCGATCCGATACGCGCCCAGCGGCAACAGCAGCGCCCGATAGAGGCCCGCGTCGTTCGTCACCAGCGTCCTGGTCGTGCCCGTGTCAACGCTCGTGACCGTGACCGTCACCCCAGGCAGCACCGCGCCCGAGTCGTCCACAATCGTGCCTTCAATGGCGCCGTTCGCCGCCTGCGATTGCGCAGACGCCACGCCGCCGTGCCCGACCAGCAGCACACACGCCAGCGCCACGCCCAGCCACGCCCGAAGACGAGGACGCGTGAAGGAAGAGGGATGAAAACGGAGAGGAATGATGGAGAGGGGAATGCCTGACATCACGAAACCTTCCGAAAGAAGCCGCCCAGGAGTCCGCCCCCAGGAATCCGCCCCAGGAATCCACTGAACCGCGCGTTCCGATCGAGCCGTAGACGCCACGCGTCCACGCCATGCGCAAGAATCTGCGGCTGCGCTTATGTACAGGAGTATACAGGCGCCTCAACGAGCGCCCTTCTCCAAGCTCGTCATAAACATTACGAGCACGACAGTCGTTCTCTTTCAGACGCCGCTCACACGACATCGTTCCCGCGCCGGGACACCGGCCACGGTCCGCGTCAACGCGCGCAGGTCAGATGCCGGCCGCCGTCGATCGCGATCGTGTCGCCAGTCATCCAACCGGATCGCGGCGAGGCGAGAAAGAGAATGAGGCTGGCGATCTCATCCGCATTCCCCGGACGTCCCAGCGGATGCGTGTCCCTGGCGCGCTGAAGGAACCCGGCGTATTGCTCTTCCTGCATCCCGGAGCGCCGGTGCAGGTTCGTCACCACGACACCAGGGTTGACGGCGTTGACACGCACGCCCTTCGGCGCGAGTTCAAGCGCGGCACAGCGCGTGAGCTGATCGATCGCCGCCTTGCTGACGCAGTACGCCAGCACGCCGGGAAACGCACGGAGTCCGGTGACGCTGGAGACGTTCACCACGGTTCCCGTCGATTCGGTGAGCAACGGCACCGCCGCCCGCATCAGCCGGAACGGCGCGGTGACGTTGACGCCCATCATCGTCTCCCACCCCTCGTCTGTCGTATCCGCCACCGAACCAGACGCAATGATGCCCGCCGCATTCACCAGGACATCCAGCCGGCCATACCGCTGGCGGACTTCCCCGATGATCCGATCGGACGCCGCCGGGTCGGTCACGTCCGCAACGAAGGCGCTCGCCGTGCCGCCGTCGGCTTCGATGCCGGCAACCACAGTTGCCAGCGCGGATTCGTTGCGGCCGACACAGAGAACGGCCGCGCCCGCCCGCGCCAACGCGCGCGCGGTGGCCAGGCCGATGCCGCTGGACGCGCCCGTGACGAGCGCCGTCTTGCCGGAGAATTCACCGCTCGACGCGTCAGCGCCGGCGGCAGTGGATGCTGAGTTGGAGTCGGAGATCATGGCGACGACGATTCTAGTCCGCTCCCGTCCCGCGCAAGCACCCCCGCATCATCGGGAGATGAAGAGCTGACCTCGCGCGAGCACAAAGGATGTCTGCGACCGGTAACAGCAGTTGACACGGCGTCGCGACGGCGTCCCGGCCAGGCCTGAAATCCAGCCTTTTCCGGCTGATTTCATGTCCCGCCTCACCCAGCCATTCCGGCGCGCTTCTTGCGTTGACATGACACCGTGCCCCGGATGCCTCGGCCTGCTTCGGACGTGTACTCGGCGCAGGATATCGCCCGTGTGACCGGCGCCCCGGTCGCCGACGTCGAAGCCCGCCTGCGCGCCACCGTCGCGGCGTCCGCCGCGATGCTGCTGTCCGGCCGGTTCGTCAACTACGAAGAGGCCGTCCGCCTGGCACGCGAGATTCTGGACGAGCGCGTCGCGGCCCTCAGCCTCCAACCCACGGCTCTGTTCACCGGGAACACGCCGGCCCAACGGGTCGGATCGATGCCGCTCGCGGTGTCCGGCTCGGTACATGGCGCGATCTTCGGCGTGGCCGCGCTGATTGCGCTGCTCAGCGTCACCGAGACGGTGCCCAGCGCCTCGCAACTGCCCGACGCCATGCCGGCGCAACTGGTGTTTCTGATCCAGCCCGGCCCCGGCGGTGGTGGCGGTGGCGGCGGCCTACGTCAGCCGACTCCGCCGCCCAAGGCCCGCCGCAAGGGCACGGAGACCCTCAGCAGTCCGATTCCGCCTCCACCGAAGTCGGTGGAAGCGCCCAAGGCGCTCCCGCCCGAACCGATTCCTGATTACCCGCTGCCGCCCGCGCAGGCGCCGGTCGTCCAGTCGCCAGCCGACAAGGACTCGAAGAGCGGCGTGATGGAAGAACGTCCGCCGTCCGAGAGCCAGGGCCCCGGCGACCGCGGCGGCGCCGGTACCGGCGCCGGCACCGGCATGGGAGAGGGACAGGGCTCTGGCATCGGCGACGGTTCAGGCGGCGGCACCGGCGGCGGCCCGTATCGCCCCGGCAGCGGCATCGAACCGCCGTCCATCCTCCGCGAGGTCAAACCGGATTACACGGAGGAAGCCCGACGCCTCGGCATCCGCGGCGACGTGGTCCTCGAAATCGTCGTCCGTGCCGACGGCTCCGTCGGACACGTCCGCATCCTCCAGGGCCTCGGCCACGGCCTGGACCAGCGCGCCGTGGACGCCGTCCGCCAATGGCGATTCGCCGCCGCGAAACGCCGCGGCCAACCGGTCGACGTCATCGTAGAAGTGGCCGTGGAGTTCCAGTTGCGCTAGGACGCGGGCACCAATCGGCATCCGATCGCAACGCGGGTTGTCATCTCCGGTTCGTGTGGTTCGTGTCAGGTTGCAGGAGCAGGCGTCGTGACTACCGTACTCATCATCTTTTCCGTGGTCTCATGCGCCGCCGCCATCACGCTCGGCGTGTTCTGGTGGCGACTGCGAGGCGAGGAAGAGGCTCGCGCCTCCGCACGCGCCCTCGCTCTCGCGAACGGTCTGTCCGGCACATGGCCCGACGCCCACAATCCGTTCGAACCTGCTCCGTTCGAACCTGCGGACACGGACAGCCGGCTCGATCCGCTCTCACAATTCGCCCCGGAGTCGGCGGCGACGACAAGCGAGGACGTCAGGACGCGGCCGCCGGCGATGTTTGCGTCCGCGGGCGACATCGTTGATGCGCCGAACGGATCGCCCCAGTTGGGATCGCCACGCCTGGGCACGTTCGCCATCGGCGCCGGTCTGATGATCGCCGCCGTGCTGATGCTGTGGCTGGTCGGATCGCTGATCGGATCGCTGGGCGCACGGTCGTCCGCGCCGCGTACCGCAACGGCGGCGGCGGCACAGACCGCGCCGCTGGAGCTCCTGTCGTTGCGTCAGACGCACGAAGGCGATCAACTGGTCATCACGGGACTCGTCCGGAATCCACAGACGAACGTCCGGCAGGAGCGGTTGACGGCGGTGGTGTTCTTCTTCGACACGCAGGGCTCGTTCCTGTCCAGCGCGCGCGTGCCGCTCGACTTCCGGACGCTGGCGCCAGGCGATGAGTCGCCGTTCCGCATCGCGTTGTCCTCGCCCGCCAATGTGGGCCGTTATCGGGTCAGCTTCCGCCATGAAGAAGGTGCGGTCGTGCCGCACGTCGATCTCCGCGGTGAGAAAGCGAGTGGAACATGAAGACTGGCATCCGTGGATCCATCGGGCGTCTCTTCGTTGTCGTCTCTGCGGTCGGCGGCCTCAGTCTGACCGTCGCCGCACAGCAGCCACAGCCGTTGCCGCGCTCGCAGACACGGCCCGCGGAGCAGACCAGGCCGCCCCAGGAACAGCCGGAGCCTCCGACGGATGCGGGCAAGTTCCGCTTCCGCAGCTCGGTCGAGCTGATCAACGTGTCCGCGACGGTGACGGATCAGACCGAACGCTTCGTGTCCGGCCTGCGGAAAGAGGACTTCAAGCTCTACGAAGACGGCAAGCTCCAGTCGATCACGCACTTCTCGGACGAGCGCGTGCCGGTGAGCCTCGGCATCGTGCTCGACGTGAGCGGCAGCATGGAAGGCGAGAAGTTCCGGTCCGCGCAGGACGCGATCGATCGCTTTGTCACGGAGCTGCTCGGTCCGGAGGATGAGTTCTTCCTCTACACGTTCAGCGATGACGTCCGGCTGGTGCAGGGATGGACGCGCAATCGTCAGGACATCCGGCGCGCGCTGGAGCGTGTCTATCCGCGCGGTGGCACGGCGATGTATGACGCGGTTGCCGAAGCGATTCCGCTCGCGCAGTCGGGCCGCAACCGGAAGAAGGCGCTGGTGGTGATCTCGGACGGCAACGACCGCAACAGCAGCACGAGCGCGCGTGAGTTGAAGTCGTTGATTCGCGAGACCGAGGTGTTGATCTACGCGATTGCAATCGACGGGAATGCGCCGTCGTATACGCCGACGATTCGCACGCGTCCGCGGACGCCGTCCTGGCCGATCCCCGGCCGGACGCCGCCGCAGTGGCCGGGCCAGCCGCGTCAACCGGGAGGGCGTCTGCCACGGCCCGGCACGCCGCCGTGGGGTGGCGGCGGCGGTGGTGGCACGAGCAGTGGCGGTCCGGTGGATGAGGGTGTCAACGCCGGCGCGCTGCACGATCTGACGGATGACAGCGGCGGCCGGACCGAGCTGGTGCGGGACGGGCGCGACCTGGGTCCTGCGACCGCGAGCATCGCGGACGAGTTGAGCAAGCAGTATTCGCTGGCCTACTCGCCCGCCGCCGCGAAGGACGGCCGCTGGCACACGATCACCGTCGAAGTCACGAATCGCGACTACCTGGTGCGCGCCCGCCGCGGCTACATCGCGACGCCGTAACGCATCCACGGACCTGTGAGACGTCAGCGGGACGAAGTCTACGCGCCGCGCGTTCTTTTTTGACGCCACCCATGTTGCCTGCACGCGCGTGAACGCGTCCTCCGCGACACGTTCCGCGCGGACGCGCGCAACGGGATCGACCGCCGCAGCCAGGCCTCGCCCGGTTGCGGCGTCGCGCGGCGGCTGCCGCCGAACCGACTCGGCAGCCAGTTCGGGAGGCGGAAACGACCGGCGGCCGGAGCGTCTGCGCGGGAGTTTGACAGGTATCTTATGATTCCCGCGTGCATCTTCTCGGTCTCGCGGTCGGGTTGAGCATCATCGGCAGCTTTGCCGGCTTGATCCTCGCCTCGTCCCTGTTCCTGTTCCCCGATCGCGTACGTGTCCGCCTCGTTCCGTGGCTCGTCAGCTACGCCGTGGGGACGCTGCTCGGCGCATCACTCCTCCACCTCGTGCCCGAAGCGCTCGAGCAACTGCCGGCGCCCGCGGTGCTCGGCTCGTTGCTCGCCGGCATCCTCACCTTCTTCGTCCTCGAAAAGCTGGTGATCTGGCGCCATTGCCACGAGACCGATGAATGCGCGGTCCATAAATCCGCGGCGTCACTCGTCATCATCGGCGACGCGGTCCACACGTTCGTGGACGGCGCGATCATCGGCGCCGCCGTGCTGACCTCATTGCCACTCGGCGTCAGCACCGCGATTGCCGCCGCGGCGCATGAAATCCCGCAGGAACTGGGCGACTTCGCCATCCTGCTGAACGCCGGCTACACCCGTCGCCGCGCGTTGCTCCTCAACATCATGTCGGCGACAACCGGCGTACTCGGCGCTATCGTCGTGTACTTCGCGGTGGGATCGCTGCCGACGCTGTTGCCCTACGTCATTGCCTTCGCGGCAGGCAGTTTTCTCTACGTTGCGATGGCCGATCTGATTCCGGACCTGCACCGCGGCGGCCGCGGCGACCCGCATCCGGTCGCACAGACCCTGCTCATCGCCGCCGGTATTGCCACGCTGGCCCTCCTCTAGCCGCCTTCGCCGTCCCGGGACGACTGTCCCCTCTTCGCTGGCCTGACCAGGAGACACTTCCCGCGCGGCCGCCAATCGAGGCCCATTCCTCGGGCCTCTTCTGCGGCGTGTCCGTGGCACAGGCTTTGCCTCTTGATGGGGTCAGCGCGTCGGAATGGTTGGCAGCAAGACATCGAAACGATCGCTGCCGGAGGAGTTATGAAGACCCGCCTCATGATTTTGGTGTTCAGTCTCGCGGCCCTTGCTGGCTCGAGCGCGTTTGCGCAGACGATTCGCGCGAATCGCGACGTGCTGACGGACATCAGCCGCGAAGTCAATCGCTACGTCCACTTCACGGTGTTCGATGACGTGGCGGCTTCGGTGGACGAGGGTGTTGTCACGCTGCACGGCCGCGTGACGATGCCGTACAAGAAGAACGATCTCGCGCGTCAGGTGGCGCGCGTGGACGGCGTGAAGGAAGTGCAGAACGAGATCGAAGTGCTGCCGGTGTCGACGTTCGACGACCAGTTGCGTTACCGCATCGCGCGGGCGATCTACGGCAATCCGACGTTCTGGCATTACGCCGCGATGGCCAATCCTCCCATCCACATCGTCGTGGAGCGTGGACACGTCACGCTCACCGGTGTGGTGAACAGCAACGTCGAGCGTGCGCTCGCGCGGTCGCTGGCGACGGGCTTCGGTGAGTTCTCCGTGAAGAACGCGCTGAAGACGGACGCGGAGATGAAGCAGCTTCTCAATAGCGTCTCGTAAGCCGCCATCGCGGCACGAGCGAACCGACCGTCACGCCTGATGCGAGCGGTCACACGGTTCGCGCAGACGCTGGCGGTTCCGGGCGTTGACGGAAACGAGCAACGCTCTGACAAGCTCCGAGCGGTCGAACGGCCTGCCGTCGACCGCCGCCTCCCCAAAAACACCGCCCTTATCCTCGATTGTCGCCCTCTCTTCGGCTGCCACTCCGGTGGCAGCCGACCTCTCACCTCAACTTGGCGTAGGATCTCGCTGGATGCTGCAACGCTGGTTGCGGTCCGCCATTTTCCAGCCCTGATGTTCTTGAGGGGAGGCCAGCCGTGTACGTGTGTTCGTTCTCTCGATCTCCTCGACGTCGATCGCCCCACCGCGCACGGCGATTCCTCGTCGCGTCCGCGCTGTTGACGGCCGCCATCGCCGCGCTGCCCGCGCCCGCCGATGCGCAGGCGCAACCCGCGTCACGCGCGACGACCGCCGCGCCGTACACGCTCGAGCAATTGATGGGATACACGTTCCCAAGCGATCTCGCGACGTCGCCGGTCGGGTCGAGCGTCGCGTGGACGATGACGCGGAAAGGATCGCGCAGTCTGTGGGCGGCAGACGGTCCGGACTTTCGTCCGCGGCAGCTCGTGGACTATGCGACAGACGATGGACAGGAGTTGACGCAGGTCACGTTCTCGGGTGACGGGCGGTACGTCGTGTACGTGCGCGGCGGCGATCATGGCTCGAACTGGCCGGCCGAGCGCAACCTGATGCCGAACCCGACCGGCAGTCCGGTGCAGCCGAAGATGCAGATCTGGTCCGTGCCGGCTGCCGGTGGTACGCCGGTGCTGCTGGGTGACGGTGACGCGCCCGCTCCGTCGCCGCGTGGCGACCGTGTCGCCTTCGAACGCGACGGCGAGATCTGGACCGTCCCGATCGACGGCAGCAAACCCGCGGCGCGGCTCTTCTTCGCGCGCGGACGTAGTTCGTCGCCGACGTGGTCACCGGATGGATCGCAACTCGCGTTTGTCTCGACGCGCGGCAGCCTGGCCTACATCGCCCTCTACACGGCGGACGATCGACCGCTCCGCTACATCGCGCCGTCCACGGGACGCGACGATGGTCCACGCTGGTCGCCGGACGGCACGCGCATCGCCTTCGTCAGACGGCCTGGACGTGGCGGTCCCGCGCAACCGCCGCTGCAGGCGGCGCCGCGACCGTGGTCCCTCTGGGTGGCCGACGTCCGCAGCCTCGAGGCCAGACAGGTCTGGCAGAGCCCGACCACGCTGGCCGGTTCGTATCCGAGCACGCAAGGTGGCGCGAACCTCGCGTGGGCGGCGGGCGATCGCCTCGTGTTTCTGTCATACGAGGACAAGTGGCCGCACGTCTACTCCCTTCCGGCCGCGGGCGGCACGCCGCTGCTGTTGACGCCCGGCGAGTTCATGGTGGAATACGTCACCGTGACGCCGGACAGGCGCTCCGTCATCTACAACGCCAACACCGGCGCCGACCGCGACGACATCGAACGGCGTCACCTCTTCACGGTGCCGGTCGACGCCGCACGCCCCGTGCCGCTCACGCCAGGCACCGGCCTCGAATGGTCACCTCTCGTGACCGCCGACGGCCGCACGCTGGTGTTCTTTGGATCGACCGCGCAGCAACCGCCGTTGCCGTTCGTCAAGCCGCTCGAAGGAACAGGCAGCGCGCGGCCGCTCTCCGCGGATCTGATCGCGCAGGACTTTCCCACGGCGCAACTCGTAACGCCGGAGCACGTCGTGTTCAAGGCGACCGATGGCGTGACCGTTCACGGACAGTTGTTCAAGACGGGCAGCGGACCGGCGAAGCGGCCGGCGGTGATCTTCGTCCACGGCGGCCCGCCGCGTCAGATGCTGCTCGGCTGGCACTATCGCTACTACTACGCCAACACGTACGCAATGAACCAATACCTTGCCAGCCGCGGCTTCATCGTCTTATCGGTGAACTTCCGGCTGGGCATCGGCTACGGGTTCGACTTCCACAACCCGCCGGACGGCGGCGCACGCGGCGCGTCGGAGTATCGCGATGTGCTCGCGGGCGCGCGGCTGCTGCAAGGACGTGCGGACGTCGACGCCGCGCGCATCGGCATCTGGGGCGGATCGTACGGCGGCTATCTGACGGCGCTCGCGCTGGCGCGCAATTCGGACATCTTCGCCGCCGGCGTGGACCTGCACGGCGTCCACAACTGGGCGACGCAGTGGGCCACGGAATCGCTGACCGCGGCGGCCGTCGTCCACGACGGCGTCACGCCGCCGCAACTGGAAGAAGCGGCGCGCGTGTCGTGGACGTCCTCGCCGGTGTCATCCATCGACAAGTGGAAATCGCCGGTGCTGTTGATCCACGGCGACGATGACCGCAATGTGCGCGTCGATCAGACGGTGGATCTCGTGCAGCGCCTGCAGGCGCGCGGCGTGCTGTTCGAGGAGATCGTCGTGCCGGACGACATCCACGATTTCCTGTTGTATCGGAACTGGCTGCGGATCAATCAGGCGACGGCGGACTTCCTGGAGCGTCACCTGATGAAGAAGACGACGCCGGCCGCGACGACAGGCGCCGCGAGCGGTCCGCGCCGCTGACGAGAGAGGCGTGCGCCGATCGGCAGAGAGCCGGTCGGCGCACGATTGATTGGACGATCAGGCTTGGACGATTAGCGGGGATTGCGCGGCACGGCGCCGCGGATCGGGCGCGCGGACGCGGCGCGATCGCGGAACCCGTAGGAGCGCAGGTCGCGCACATCCTCGGACACGGTGATGCAGCGGCCCCGCCAGTTGGCCTCCTCGCACAATTCCCACGTCCCGCCGTAGACGCGGACGCTTTCCGCGCGGTTTGCGAAGTTCGGCAGGTACGAGGACATGCCGACAACCGTGTGCGACGAGCCGCGGAAATTCGGGTTGTCGTAGAGGACGAGGCGCCCCTCCGACGGACCCGGTCCAGGGCCGGGGCCAGGGCCCGGATACGGCGGCCGTCCGCCGTACAGCGGCCGCGCGGACGACAGACGCCGCGACATCCCGATGCGGCTCATGTCCGGCACATCGCGATCGACTTCGTGGCAATTGCGGTAACCAGCGTCGACGCAGACCTCCCAGCGTGTGCCGGGCGCAACGCGCAGGCTGCGCGCGCGATCGTTGAAATTCAATTGCTCGAAGTTATCGACTTCGTAGCTCAGCGTCCTCGAATCGCCGCGATAGTCATCGTCCGAGTACACGATCAGGCCGCGATTGGTCGGCGGATACGGCCCGGGTCCCGGTCCCGGCGGATACGGACGGTTGCCGACGCGGCGCAGCGAGCGGATCTCATCGTTCCAGTCCGAATTGCTCAAATCGCGCTCGACGCCCGAGAACGTCTGGCAGCGGCCACGATAGTTCTTCTCGCGGCATCCTTCCCAGTACTCGCCGCGTTCCACCCGGATACTGGAAATCCTGCGATCCAGCCCGAACTCGCCCAGGTCCGGCACATCGTCCCGGAACGTGGCGTTGCGGCCCCTGAATTCCGCGTGTTCGAAGACGGTGATGCCGATGCCTCCGATGGCGCGCGGCTGGAACTGCGCGCGCAGAACGACGGCCGCGCTGGTCGTGAAGAGTCCGGCCAATGACAGGACAAGCGCGTGTCTGATGAGATGATGTTGAGGCATAACCCTCCCCTCCCGAGAGGCTCAAGCGGCGGCAGGCGTCTCGCGACCTTTGCGTTTCACCCACCAGATGACCGCAGCCATCAGCATGACGGCGGCGATCATCGCCAGTCCGAAGATCGTCAGCGTCCGATACAGGATGGACTGCTGCTCCATGCGGACTTCCATCTGCAGTTGCCGACCTGCCCGGCGCTCCTGCAATGGCTGTTCCCACACCACGATGTTGCCGCGATCGACCTGCCTGGACGTCGCGTTGTGATACTCGATGCGGCTGGGCACGTGCATCCGCACCGCCACGAGCTCGTCTCCCGCCCACGTGACGCCCGGCGCCGCCTTGCCGGCGCTTGGCCCGAACGTCTGGCGGTAGACGTAGAGTCCCCGTTTCTGGTCGAATTGATAGCTGGACCACGAGAAGGGCGCCGCGGACGACAACTGGCGGATATCACCCGTCTCCATCCGCAGGTGGACGTAGCGACGGCCGTTGCGCGTCCACGGCTTGCTGACGCGCGTCACCTGCGTCACGGGCGACTCGTACAACTCTCGCAGCCTGACGCGGTCGACGCGGGCGTTGGCGCTGGTGTCCAGGTCCAGGCCCCGTAGCTCCGCGAGCGCGGCAATCGACGCCGTCACGAGGACGGTCGCCGATCCGTCGAGCTTGAGATATATCTCTTCCTCGTATTCGTACTGGCGGAAGATGGAACGCTGGCAGCCGATGGAAAGCGCGGACACCGTCGCGAGCAGCGCCAGCACGAGAGGGACCCGAACACGCATACGTCCCCAATGATATACTCCCGCGCCCGAACGACCATGCCTCCAGCCCGCCTTTTCCTGATCGACGGCAGCAATCAGATGTATCGCGCCTACCATGCCCTGCCCGGCATGTCCGGGCCGGACGGACGCGCCACCAACGCCATCTATGGCGTCGTTACCATGGTGCGGAAGCTGATGACGGATCTGCAACCGCAGTTCATCGCGGCGGCGTTCGATCTGAAGGGGCCGACGTTCCGGTCGGAAATGTCCGCGGACTACAAGGCCAACCGCGCGCCGATGCCACCCGACCTGGCCGAACAGATCCCGCTCGTCCACGAGGCGCTGCAGGCGCTGGGCATTCCGATCCTGACCTTCGAGCGCTACGAGGCGGACGACGTCATCGGCACCCTGGCCTTGCGCGCCGTCGACGCCGGCTTCGACGCCGTCATCGTCACGGGTGACAAGGACTTCTTCCAGCTCGTGGACGATCGCGTCAAGGTCTACAACCCGCGCGACGAAGGGACGTGGTTCGACGCGGACGGCGTCGTGACGAAGTTCGGCGTGCGGCCGGATCAGGTGATCGACGTCCTGGCGCTGATGGGAGACAGCATCGACAACGTCAAGGGGGTGCCGGGCATCGGCGAGAAGGGCGCGCGCGAGCTGATTGCCACCCACGGCTCGGTCGAGGCGCTGCTGGCCGATCCCGCAGCCATCGCGCAGAAGCGCTATCGGACGGCCCTCGTGACGCACGCCGAGTCGGCGCGGCAGAGCAAGGAGCTGGTCCGCATCCACACGGACGTCCCGGTCGAGTTCGAGCTGGACAAGTGCCGCTACGCGGGCGTCGATCGCGCGCGCTGCTTCGATCTGTTCACGCGGCTCGGGTTCCGCTCGCTGGTGATGGAATATGCGCCGACGGCGGATTCGGTGCAATCTGACTACGCGGCAGTGACGTCGCTGGACGAGTTGCGCGCGCTCGTCGCGACGCTCCAGGAAGCGGGCACGGTGGCGCTCCACCTGATCACCGATTCGCCCGTGTCGATGCGCTCGGCGATTGTCGGCGTCGCGCTGGCGCACACGGCCGGACACGCGCGCTACGTGCCGATCGGCCACACGGCGCTGGACGGATCTTTGAGCCTCGACGCCGCCGAGGCGCTCGCCGTGCTGAAGCCGCTGTTCGAGGATCCACGCGTCGCGAAGGTGGGGCACGACCTGAAGAGCGCGACGATCGTCCTGCAGCGCCACGGCATCGCGCTGAACGGACGCGACACCGACACGCTGCTCGCCAGTTATCTGATCGACGCAACGCGATCGACGTATCCGCTCGAAGACCTCGCGCTCGAAGAGCTGACCTATCGTGCGAAGACCGAAGAGGACCTGCGCGGACGCGGCGTCAAGGCGCTGCCATTCAACATGGTGCCGATCGACGCCGTGACGCCGTTCGCGGCCGAACGCGTGGACCTCGTCATGCAACTCGCGCCGCGCTTCCGCGAAGGCCTGGTCAAGGCGGAGCTGGACACCGTCTACCGCGACCTGGAGCTGCCGCTCATCCCCGTCCTCGTCGACATCGAGCTGGCCGGCGTCAAGGTGGATGCGCCGGTCCTGCAGCAGCAGGCCGCACGGCTGGAGCGCGAGCTCGCCGAACGCGCCGAGCGCATCTACGCGATGGCCGGCGAGTCGTTCAACATCAACTCGCCGAAGCAGCTTGGCGAGATCCTGTTCGAGAAGATGAAACTGCCCGCGCTGAAGCGGACGGGCAAGGCAAAGACCGCGTCCACCGCGGCGGACGTCCTCGAAGAACTGGCGCTGTCGCACGACATGCCGCGCGAGATCCTCGAATGGCGCGCGTTGCAGAAACTGAAGGGGACGTACGTCGACGCGCTGCCGCAGTTGATCCATCCGAAGACTGGCCGCGTCCACACGTCGTTCAATCAGGCGACGGCGGCCACCGGCCGCTTGAGCAGCAGCGATCCGAACCTGCAGAACGTGCCCATCCGCACCGAGATCGGGCGCGAAATCCGCCGCGCGTTCATTGCCGAAGCCGGCCACGTGCTGATCTCGGCGGACTATTCGCAGATCGAGCTGCGCGTGCTCGCGCACCTGTCGGAGGACCAGAGCCTCGTGCAGGCCTTCCAGCACGGCGAGGACATCCACGACCGGACGGCGCTGAAGGTCTTCGGCACGGACAGCGGGCTGAGCGTCCACGAGCTGCGGCGACGCGCGAAAATCATCAACTATGCGCTGCTGTACGGGAAAACGGCGTTCACGCTGTCCAAGGACATCGGCGTCACGCAGCAGGCGGCGCAGGAGTTCATCGACGCGTACTTCGCCGGATTCCCCGAGGTCCGCACGTTCCTGGATCGCACGCTGGAGGATGCGCGGCGGACGGGACTGGTGAAGACGATGTTCGGGCGGCGGCGGCTGGTGCCGGACATCAACAGCCGCAACGGGCAGACGCGGTCGGCCGCGGAACGGATCTCCGTCAACATGCCGATTCAGGGCACGGCGGCGGACGTTCTCAAGCGCGCGATGATCGACCTGCACGAGGCCTTGACGAAGGGCGGCGCGGCGGCGCACACGGGCGCGCGGATGATCCTCACCGTCCACGACGAGCTGCTGTTCGAGGTGAAGAAGGAAGCGGCGGACGAGACGGTCGCGGTCGTGAAGGACCGGATGGAACGCGCGGTGACGCTCAACGTCCCGCTGACGGTGGACGTCGGCGTGGGCGAGAACTGGAAGGAAGCGAAGGAGTAATCAGTCGTCAGGAATCAGTCGTCAGTTTTCAGTCGTCAGTTATCAGTAGAGCGTGGCGTCCTGGCTCGCGGCTTAGCAGGATGACCAGTCTGATAACTGACGACTGATAACTGACAACTGACAACTCCTAGCGGTTCGACCACTTCTCCTTGAAGGCTTCCCATTCGGCCAGCAGCGTGGCTTCGGCGGGGTCGCCCTCGGTCGCGCCGGCGGCGGCCAGGCGGCGGACGCGTTCCGGGATGATGGCTTCGCGGACGAGGCGATCGAGATCCGGCCGCAGCGCGGCGCCTCGGTCGGGCGTCATCAGCGCGCGGACCCAGCCCGCCAGCGCCGCGTTCCACGCGCGCTCGACGTTGCCGCGCGCGAAGGCGGCCGCCGCCAGCCAGTAGGCCGCCGCGGCAGACGAGGAGTCGCGCCGCAGCTCGTCTTCCATCCGCGCAATCAGATGATCGTACGCCGCCGCGCGCTCGGACGCGGGCAGCACGCGGACGTAACGGTCGATCGCCGTCGCCCACCAGTCGAGCACCTGATCGCGGGCGACCGGGGTCAGCTTGACGTTCGGCCCGAGCATCGACTCGAACAGGTCCGCCGCCGCGCGGTAGGCCTCGTCGAAGTACAGCGTCTCTCCCAGGCCAATCAGCAGATCGGTGCGGTCGCGTTCCGAGAGCATCGACGCGTCGACGGATCGCAGCGCCTCGCGGGCGCGCGTCAGGTCCGCCGGATCGGCGGTATAGCGGAAGCGTTCGAGGCCGGCGCGTCCCAGGATGAGGAGAGCGGCGTCGCGGCTGTTGCCGTCGCTCCTGGCCATGTCCGCCGCTTCGATGGCGGCTTCGTAGCGGCCCTCGTTGTAGAGGCCGCGGGCGCGCGTCAGATGATCCAGAATCGGCGCCGCCGTCTTCGCCGTCTGTGCCGTGGCGGAGGCCGGCGCGAACGTCAGCAGGACGGCCAGGATGGGAAGGACGATCGGCCAAACCGTTGCAAGTTGTTGAACGAACTTGGGTTTCATCTGCTTCCCGCTCGAAATTCACCTGGAGTGCTGCTACAATTACCAAACGATGGTGTTGCCCATCGTCTTACCACGCTCCGAGCATACCCTTTCCCGCCGCGAGATCGACCCCGACGCGTTGAAAGTGCTGTATAGGCTCAATCAACTCGGGTTCACCGCTTATCTCGTGGGCGGTAGTGTACGCGACTTGATGCTGGGTCGCCGTCCCAAGGATTTCGACGTCGGCACGTCGGCCTTGCCGCACCAGATCAAGCGCGCGTTCCGTAATTGCTGGATCATCGGCCGGCGGTTCCGTCTCGCCCACGTCAAGTTCGGGACGAAGACCATCGAGGTCGCCACGTTCCGCCGCCAGATCAAGGCGGACGCGGAGGAGGACCTGCCGCTCGACCCGGCCCTGCCGGCCGTGCTCGCCGATGCCCAGGACCTCGCCGACGCCAGCGATACGTCCGCGCTCAACAGCGCGCCGTCCCGCGACCGGCTGATCGAACGGGACAACGCCTACGGAACCCCCGAAGAGGACGCGTTCCGCCGCGATTTCACGGTCAACGGCCTGTTCTACGACCCGGCGCAGAAGACGATCATCGATTACGTCGGCGGCCTCGAAGACCTCAAGTCCGGCGTCATCCGGTGTATCGGCGATCCGCTGGAGCGGTTCCAGGAAGATCCCGTCCGCATGCTGCGCGCCGTGGTGATGGCCGAACGCCTCGGCTTCCGGCTGGACGAGCCGATCGTGGACGCCATCGACACGCTGGGAGCGCACATCCAGCACGCCGCGCCCGCGCGGCTGATGGAAGAATATTTCAAGATTCTGCGCAGCGGGGCGGCCGAGCGCGTCTTCCAGGGGATGGCGCGCGCGAATCTGATCGAGCACATCAGCCCTGAGATGGAAGAAGGCCTGTCCGCCGACTTCTTCGAAGCGCTGGGCCGGCTGGACGGGTATCGCGCGCGATTCGAGAGCGCGCCCGAGACGATGACGACGACCGTGCTGCTGGGGTCGCTGCTCGTGCCGCTCGGGCTGATGGACGAGACGAACCGCCGCCACGGATTCAGCGAGCAGTGGTATCCGGCGCTGGGCCGGCTGCCGGTCCCGCGGAAGGACGTCGAACGCCTCGCGCAGCTCTTCGCGCTCAAGCCGCGGCTGCTGGACATCGAGGCGCCCGAGCGCACGCAGCATGCACTCACCCATCGCAGCGCGTTCCGCGACGCGCTCACGTGGCTCGAAATCTACGGCGATCAGCCGCAGATCACCGAGCACTGGCACAACGTCCTGCGCGAACCGTCGCGCGCGACGCACCATGTGGGCCTGCACGATGCCGGCCACGAAGAGGACGATCGGCGGCGACGGAGACGGCGGCGACGCCGTGGCTCCTTTCGTTCGCTGACGACATAGCCCCAGGCACGAGGCGCGCCGCGTCCTGCGTACTTAACGCCAGGACGCGCGCACACCCACCCGGAACGTCCGCGGCAGCGCGATTGTCGTCACGGGCGTCCGGCCCGCCACGACTTCCTCGTCGAACAGATTCTCGATCGCCAGGAACACGTTCAGCCGACGCTGCGTCAGGAACGAGTGATCGACCAGCAGGTCGGCAATCGTCGCGCCCCGGAGGTCGAGCGTGTTGCGGTCGTCCTCGAACTGACGGCCGATGCGCCGCACCTGGAACGTCGCCGCCGGCCAGAGGTCGTGCGCGTAGCGCAGACCGACGCTGCCCTGCACGCGCGGGATCTGCGGGACATCGAGATTGTCCAGCGCCGGGAGCAGCTCGCCGCCGTCGAAGCGCGATCGCGTCACCGTCAGATTGCCCTGCGCGGAGAAATCGCCGAGGCGATGGCTGGCTTCGACTTCGATGCCGCGCGTGCGCACCGCGGCGGCGTTCTGCCGCTGGCGCGTGATGAGCGTCGGCGTCGTGGAGAGCGTCACGTTCGTGACCGCGTCCTCGAGCCGCGCGGCAAAGAAGGTGAAGCGGAGATCGGTCGCGCCGTGGAAGTACGCGAGCCCGGCTTCGCCGCCGCTCAGGAACTCCGGCTCCAGCGCGTCGTTTGCGAGCGTCTGCGTGTCACCGGCGCGGAAGTTGCGATAGAGCTCGTTCAACGTCGGCGTGCGGAACCCGCGATACGCCGCGCCGCGCACGAACAATGGCTCCGCCACCTGCCACCAGCCGGTGACGCGTCCGCTGACGGGCGTTTCCGTCCGCGCGGGCGCGCCGTTGTCGCCGGCGTTTTCCCAGCGATCGACGCGTGCGCCGCCCGCGATCGTGAACGTGCGCCGGTCGATGCTGGCCTGCACGAAGCCGGCGGACGTTTCCTGCCGCGCGCCAGCGGTGGTCGGCGTCTGCGCGACGCCGCCGACGAAGCGCGTCTCGGTCGTCGCGCCGTCGACGCGCCGGAATTCACCACCGACGGATAGCGACGAGAGGATCGTCCATTCGCGCGTCCACGCGGCGTGGACGCGGGACGTGTCGCTCGGCACGCGCTGCCGCTGCGTCAGCGATTCGCCGCGCCGGTCGCCCGTGACGGCGCTGAAGGACTGATCGTAGGTCTGGTGCGTCGCGTAACCGCCGGCGCGCCAGCGTCCGCCAAACACGCCGCCCGTGGCCGACGCCGCCACCTGACGCTGGTTCGTGTCGTTCGTCTGCAGCGGCGTGCCGTTCGTGCGCGCTTCCGAGAAGCCCTGTCCGCGGACGCGCACCGAGGTGTCGTTCGCGATCCGCGCGTCGAGTCCGCCCCACAACGAATAGTGTCGAACGCCGGCCGGCGTGTCGATCGGTCCGCGCTCGTCACGCGCGACGATCACCGCGCCGTCGGTGGACAGCCGCTCCGCGGCGGCCACGAAGTCGACGCGCGCCAGACTGCGCATCCCCATGATCGAGACGCGCGACGTGTCCAGCGATCCGCCCTCGACAAGGCCGACCGCGCCGGTGCCCGACGAGAGCGACGCAACCTGGATGACGCCGCCCATCGCGTCCGCGCCATAGCGATCGCTGGCCGCGCCGCGCGTGACGGAGACCTGCTCGATGACGACTTCGGGCAGCCGCGACCAGTAGACCCAGCCGCCGAACGGATCGTTCAGCGGGACATCGTCTGCCAGGACCAGCGTCCGGCTCGCGCCCGACGCCGACAGCCCGCGCAGCGTGACGCCCTGCGTCGTTGGATTCGCGGCGCGCGAAGACGAACGGCGGAAGAGCGTGAAGCCGGGCGTGAACCGCAGGATGTCGTCCAGGCTCAGCGCCGGGTTGGTGTAGAGGTCCTGCGAGGTGACGACGGTGCGATCGAGCGCCGCGTGATCCGGCGGCGGCCGCACGCCGGTGCCGGTGACGCGGATCGTCTCCTCGACGCGCACCTGCGACGTCAGGACGAACCGCAGCGCGGCGTCGCCCGTGGACGCGCGCGCCGGTGCGTCGACCGTGGTGCTGATGTAACCGTCCGACGTCGCCACCAGCCGGCGCGTCTCGGTGTCCAGCGACACCGTGAAGTGTCCATCAGGATCCGTGGTGACAAGGACGGGACCGTTCGGCGTGTCGCGATGGATGTCGGCGACGAGCGGTGCGCCGGCGGTGTCCACGACGGTACCGGAGACCTGACGGGACGCGGCGGGAGCCTGCGTTGCCGCGACAGGCGAGAACAGCATGTACAGCGACAGGAAAAGCATCATGGGCGTCCGCTGATCTTGGCAAACGCGCCGCGCAAAAGCAAAAGGCAAATGCACGACGCGGCGGCCAGCGCTGAGCCGCGTCGTGCCACTCCAGTTACACACGTACGGACTCGGGAACGTCACATCGCCGTTCCGCATGTCCGTTGCCTGGGCCTGTACCTCGGCAACGGCGCAGGCGGCGGCAGGCGGGCAGAGAGCCGTCATGGCGGGGGCCCGGCTGGTACGTGTGCCGCGTGCCGTGCGGTGACACTTTTCGGCGCCGGACCCTTTGTCCTTTGCCTTTTGGCGGTTTCCTTCTAGAATCGCGGCATGAGTCCTGCGCCGCCCAATGTCGGTGAAGCCCTGGGGATGGTGGAAACCCGCGGCCTCGTGGGCATGATTGAAGCCGCCGACGCGATGGTCAAGACCGCGAATGTGGTCTTTGTCGGCTGGCAGAAAGTCGACGCGGGCCTCGTGACCGCCATCGTCCGCGGCGACGTGGCCGCCGTCAAGGCCGCCACCGACGCCGGCGCCGCCGCGGCCCGCCGCGTGGGCGAGCTCGTCGGCGTCCATGTCATCCCCCGGCCGGCGGACGACCTCGAAACCATCTTCCCGATCAGATAGCCCCGATCAGAGAGCGCAGTTCGCCAGATCGCGCAGTTCGCGCGGTTCGCGCGATGCCTTTCGGCATCTGGACCAGTCGAGCCTGAATGTCGTACGAATCGATGTGAACCGGAACAGGAGCATGCCGTGAGACAGCTCGCCGCCGTTCTCCTCGTCGTGACCATCGCTGCGCCAATCGATGCCATCGGGCAAACCGCTACACCAGGAGCGCGGGCCGTCCCGTGCCGTGTCTTCGTCACTGAAACCAAGGTCAATCCGACGTGGTACGAAAAGGTAAAGGAGGTCAAGTACTCGAAGCGGTGGTATGGCTCCAGCGAGCCGGCATTCCGATCGCTTGCAAAGCAGGCATGGGATCTCGACGCCGACGCCGTTGTTGCCGTGGATGTGAGGTTTCATCCAACGTTCTGGTCATGGGCTAGTCCACACGCGAACGGCATCGCGGTGAAATGGACCGACCGCGGCCAAGAGGGCTTCCCCTCGTTGGAGGGACGTTGTTTTGATCGTGAAGCCCAGTCGATCACCACAAAGGTTGCCAAGCCAGAACCGACGAAGGCGCCAACTACCACAACGGTCTCAACGGCTCCGACGAAGACAGAAGCACGGAAAGCCAGTGAGCCGAAGACGCCGTTTCCTTGGGACGCCGTCGTTGCCGCGGCGATTGTTGGTGGAACCGCTTTCGCCATTGCCAAGTCTGGAGGCTCTGATTCATCGACCGGATCAAGTGGCATCAATCTAGGCAGCGGATATGCCGCTGCTGCCATGATGGCTGGTGCAGCACCGACACCGGCGTCAGTGCTGCCCTCAACCCAGTGGATCGCCAGTATCAGTTCACGCGGAGACGTCATTGTTCTTTCCGACAACACCGTCTGGATCGTGAATTGGCGTGATCAGATCAGGGCCTCACTGTGGTTGCCGACTCAACGCGTGGCACTCGTCAGAGGCAGCCGATTCAACGAATTCCTCATCGTGCGTACCGACCGTGCGGACACCATCCGCGTTGAACAAGTGCGCTGACGTCCGACTCGCCGGGCGTCGTCGCGTCTCCGACACCACGGACGCTCTCTGGATGCTCCTCGTGGACGTCGTGGTGGTGGTCGTGCTGCGTGGCGCGATCAGGCGGCGACGTCGCTGCACACGACGGCCGTCCCGCTTGCGCTGACCATCAGCATCCCGCCGCTCTGCCCGACCGTCTCGTAATCGAGATCGACGCCAACGACGGCGTTCGCGCCCAGCGCCTTGGCCTGATCCAGCATCTCCTGGATGGCGATGTCCTTCGCGCGGCGCAACTCCTGCTCGTACGCCGCGGAGCGTCCGCCGACGATGTCGCGGATGCCGGCGAAGAGATCCCGGAAGATGTTGGCGCCGAGAATCGCCTCACCGGAGACCAGGCCGAGATACTTCGTGATGCGCTTCCCGTCCAGAACCGACGTTGTCGTGACCAGCATGGGCGTCCTTCTGCGGCGTGACCGAGGGCCGCGTCCTCCGATCGCCTGACCTCTGCGTCAGCGCGCTCGCAATCACTCTTCTCGCGTCTTCTCGCGTCAATCCCCTCGCATCGATGGGCCACTCGAATCGATGGACGGGGCGTGCTACTCGCCGCCCGTCCGGATGAGCGCCGCGGCGAACCGTTCCGCCTCCCGCGCGCCGTCGGCGTCCTTCTGCGTCAGGCCGCCTTCGCTGTGCGTCGTGTAGCTGACGGTCACGCGCTTGTAGTCGACCTGCAGGCCAGGGTGATGATCGACGGCTTCGGCGGCGAAGCCGACGCGCACCACGAACGTGATGGCGTCCGGGAACGAGGCGAACGTGAACTTCTTGTGGATCTCTTCACCCTCGCGCGTCCAGCCGGTGAGCCGCGCGAGCACCTGGGCGATCTCCTGGTCCGTCAAGCGTGTGGCCATCTGGCGTTCCTCTCTCCCGCGCGCTAGGGCTGCACGGGCTTGAATCGATCGAGACTCAATGCATCCAGCCACCGATGACGCCGGCCTTCCGTGAGGAAGTCGGCGACGAGCAGCGCGGTGATCGGCGTCAGCAGGACGCCGTTGCGATAGTGGCCCGTGGCGTAGATCAAACCGGAAATCTCGGACGAAGGACCGATGATCGGCAACCGGTCCAACGTCGCGGGCCGCAGGCCGACGCGCGCGGATGTGAATCCGGCGGACGCCGTCTCGGGCACGAGCTCGGCGCCTGCCGCGAAGAGCGAGCGCAGGCCGGCGACCGTCACTTCCTCGACGTAGCCGGCTTCCTCCACCGTCGCGCCGACGAGGACGCTGCCGTCGTTCCACGGTACCATGTAGCAGCGCGATCCCCAGATGACGCGCGTCGGTGGCGTGGCTTTCCACTTGAGGTGCAGCAACTGTCCGCGGACCGGATGCACCGGCAGCGTCGCGGCTTCCGCGGACTCCACCAGCGGCGACCAACTGCCGGCCGCGAGCACGACGGTGGACGTCTTCAGGGAGCCTTGCGGCGTGTCGATGCGCAGGCCACCGCCGGGGTGGTTCGGATCTTTGACGATGCGGGAGATCTGCGTTTTGGGACGGAAGACGGCGCCTTTCGCGGTGGCGGCGCGGACGAGCGCGGTGATGAGCGCGGGCGCGGACACGAACCCGTGCTGCGCGACGTACAGCGCGGCACTGACGGCGGGCGCCAACGCCGGATCGAACGCGCGCGCCTCGTCGCCATCCATCAACCGATGCTCGATGCGCAGGTCACGCAGCAGATCCGCGCCTGCGCGCAGCCGGCTTTCCTCGGGTGCGTCCAGCGCCGCCTCGATCGTCCCGGTGCGCGCGTATTCGACCGGCAGGCCCGAGTCGCGCGTGACGTCGGCCATGAACGCGTCGTAGCGATCGAGGCTCGCGACGCCGAGGTCCTGGAGCAGCGTTCCGGTTTCGGCTTCGATGAAGGGAGACAGCACGCCCGCGGACGCCTGCGTCGCGCCGCCGCCGGGCTCCCGGCCGTCCAGCACTTCGACGCGGACGCCGCGCCGGGCCAGCTCGTACGCGACGGCGCATCCGACAATTCCCGCCCCCACCACCACAGCTTCGGCCACGCGCGAAATCTCCTTCGCCCTGAAGTGTAAACGCAAGGGAGGAACGATCGGGGTGCCGGATTTCGTCAATGGATGAAAAATGATCGCCCGTTCCGCATGATCGCCCGTCCGCACGATCGCCCGCGCGGCGGCGGACGGGCGTCCGCGGTCCCGCGGGCGCGGAGCGGCCCGTAATGACGAGCCGCCGTGGGACCGAAACAGGGTGAAGACGGCCCTGCCGCTGTTCCCGTTTAGAGGACAACCGTTGTCCTGCCCAGGCCGCATTCGACGCGGCCGTAACCGTACACGGTGCGAAAACGCTAAGGAAATCAAGGGCGCGATACGGAGCATGACCGGCATACGTCTTGCTTTTTCGGTCGTCGGTAGGAGAGTTCGCATCATGATTTCCAAACCTCTTGGTCTTGCGGTGGCGGCGGGTGTGGCGTTGGTGGCCGCGGGAGCCGGGGTGGGCAGCTACGTTGCGCTCCGGTCCACGCAGGCGACCGACCCGGCCGTGACGCCGCCGGCGGTTTCGGCGCCTGTCGCGACGAATACGGCGGCGCCGGTGACCGAAACCGAAGCGATCGTGACGCCGCCCGCCTCGACGCCGAGCGCGGAACCGGTGGAAGTCGAACGCCGGCAGCCGACGGTGCCCGAGCCCGTCGCCCAGCGTCCGAAGCCGGCGCGCACCTCGTCCGACACGCCCAAACGGCCGACGCGTCCGGCGCCCGCGCGCACGGAAACGCCCGAGCCAACGGTGAGCCCGCGGCAGGAACCGGTGACGCACTCGACGGCCAGCACGACGGCGCCGAACGTGCCGATTCTGCCTGGCGCGCCGGTCGCGGCGCCCGAGCCCCCGCCGCCCGTGGCGCGCTGGGAAGAGCTCGTCATCCCGTCGGACGCGGTCATCGGCCTCAGCATCGAGAACACGCTGTCGACGGAGCGGGCGCGGATCGAAGACAAGGTTGACGCGCGCGTCACGCGCGACGTCCGCGTCGGCAACGAAGTGGCCATCCCGGCGGGATCGCGCGTCCGCGGATCCGTGACGCTGGTCGAGCAGGGCGGCAAGTTCAAGGAACAGGCGCGCCTCGGCGTCCGCTTCCACACGGTGGTCCTGGGCGACGGCAGCACGGTGCCGATTCAGACCGAGACGATCTACCGTGACGGCGAGAAGATGGGCGGCAAGACCGCCGGCAAGATTGGCGGCATGGCGGCGGGCGGCGCGTTGATTGGCGCGATCTTCGGCGGCGGCAAGGGCGCGGCCATCGGCGGCGCGGCGGGCGCCGGCGTCGGCACGGCGGCCACGGCCGCGGGTCCGCGCAGCCAGGCGACGCTGCCGGCTGGATCGACGGTGACGGTGCGCTTGTCCGGTCCGGCAACCGTGACGGTCGAAAAGAACTAGTCGAAAGACGACAGGGGCGATCGCGCAAGCGGACGCGATCAGCCCGCGAGAATGGCCACGGGGCCAGGCGTATAATCGGACGCATGAGTCCGACACGTCTGGCCCCGTTTGCTGTTTCCGCCCTCGTTTCCGCGACCGTCGCGGCGGCGCAGGTGCCCGCTTCCTCTCAGACAGCTCCTTCACCGGCACCCGCGGCGGCGCAAGCGGTGGAACGCAAGGCCACGCTGCCAGGCGTCAGGAACTACACGCGCGTGGACGCGACGGTGGGCTGCGCGGGCGCGGTCACGCCCGAATCGGTCGCCGCGATCAAAGCCGAAGGCTACGCGGCCATCCTCAACCTGCGGCTCGCGACCGAAACGGACGCGAACGTCGAGGGTGAGCGTCGAGCCGCCGACCGCGCGGGCCTGAAGTTCCTCCACCTGCCGTTCGACAGCAGCGCGCCCGATCCGGCGGTCGTCAAAACGTTCCTGAAGCTCGCGGGCGATCCGAACAACCAGCCGCTCTTCATCCACTGCGCGAGCGCGAACCGCGTCGGCGCGCTGTGGCTGATCAAGCGCGTCAAGCTCGATCGGTGGAGCATCGAGCGCGCGACCGAAGAAGCCACCGCCATCGGCCTCACGAATCCGCAACTCAAAGCGTTCGCACTGAACTACCTCAAGTCGTAGCACTCGTCCGGCGCCGGCAGGCCCGCCTGAAGGCAGACCCTGCGGACGCCGCGATCGTCATTTCCAAACGCCGTCCGCGCAAGAACCACCGTGTCCGATCAACCTCCCGCGCTGCCTCTGGGCGACCTGTCGCCGGACGACTTCCGTGCGGCCGGTCACCAACTCGTCGAGTGGATCGCCCGCTATCTGGAGACCGATCATCACCCGGTCCTCTCACAGAACACGCCGGGCGACATCGTCCGCGCCCTGCCCACGCAGGCGCCGACGCGGCCCGAATCGTTCGACCAGGTGATGGCGGACTTCGAGCGCGTCCTCGTACCCGGCCTGACGCACTGGAACACGCCGGACTTCTACGCGTACTTCTCGATCTCGGCGACGGGACCGGGCGTGCTCGCCGACTTCCTCTCGTCCGCGCTGAATCAGCAGGCGATGCTGTGGCGCACGTCGCCCGCGGCCACCGAGCTGGAGGAGGTCACGCTGAACTGGCTGCGCGATCTCATGGGACTGCCGGACACGTTCGAAGGCGTCATCTACGACACGGCGTCCATCTCGACGCTGCACGCACTGGCCGCGGCGCGCGAGATGAAAGTGCCGCAGGTCCGCACGCAGGGCCTCTCCGGCCGCGCGGACGTCCCTCGTGTGCGTGTCTACTGCTCGAAGGAAACGCACTCGTCCATCGACAAAGCCGCCATCCTGCTCGGCCTGGGCCACGACGCCGTCCGCCACATCGACGTCGACGCCGACTTCCGCATGAAGCCGGACGCGCTCGAAGCGGCCATCGAGGAGGACCTGCGCGCCGGCCTCCTGCCGATCGCCGTCGTGCCGACCGTGGGCACCACGTCGACGACGAGCATCGATCCCGTCGACCGCATCGCGGACATCGCCGAGAAGTACGACCTGTGGCTGCACGTCGACGGCGCGTACGCCGGCGTCCTGTCCATCGTGCCCGAGCTGTCCTGGATCAGCGTCGCCTGGCCCCGCGCGCATTCCATCGTCGTCAATCCTCACAAGTCACTTTTCATTCCCTTCGATTTGAGCGTGCTCTATTGCCGGCGCATGGATCTGCTGCGCAGTGCATTCACGCTGATTCCGGATTACCTGCAGACGACCGACGCCAGTCACGTGCGCAATTTGATGGACACTGGTGTGCAATTAGGTAGACGTTTTCGTGCTCTAAAACTTTGGATGGTTTTCCGGATGTTTGGAGTTGACGGCTTGCGCGCGCGTCTCGTCGAGCCGCTGCGGCTGGCTCGTCTGTTTGCCTCGTGGGTCGATGCGCATCCGCGTTTCGAGCGCGTCGCGCCCGTGCCTCTTGGTGTCGTCTGTTTTCGCGCACTCCCACTGAACCCCGATAACTTGCCGACCGACACATTTAATGAGCGTCTGCTGGAACGGCTGAATGCTTCTGGCCGTCTCTTCCTGTCGCAGACCCGGCTTGAAGGACGCTACGTGCTCCGTCTTGCAATTGGACACGTCCGGACGACCGAAGCGCACATCTTGCGTGCGTGGGAGTTGATGCAGTCCGAAGTCCTCACGCTGGATGGTCACCTGTCCGCCTGATTCGCGAGCCGCTGCCTCTGCACTAGCAGAGGTACATCGTTTGCAGCGGAGGGGCCATGCGGAGCACGCGGCCGGTCGAGGTTTGGCTCGGTCGTACGCGCTCCCAACGGTCATTTCAAAGGAGTGTTCGTGATGCGTTTCCGCTACCTGGCGGCTATCAGCGCGCTGGCCATCGGCCTCTTCGCCGTGCCCGCCCGGGCCGACTTCTTCATTACGCCTTTTACCGGCGTGACCTTCTCTGGCGACACGCCCGCCAACCGGTTCGTGTACGGCGCCACATTCGGGTTCACCGGCAACAGCCCGCTCGGGTTTGAAATCGACTTCGGCCACGCGCCGAATTTCTTCGACGTCGATGACGAGTTCTTCGACTTCGAAGGCAAGTTGAGCATCACGACGCTGATGTTCAACCTGTCGGTGGGCGGAGCGCCGATCGGCGGCGGCGTGAGGCCGTTCGTCTCCGGCGGCATGGGTCTCCTGCGCGGGAGCGTCAAGGACGTCGATGATTTCTTCGACGATGTGACCCGGAATGACTTTGCGTTGAACCTCGGCGGCGGGCTGAGCGGATATTTCAACGATCACATCGGCATTCGTGGGGACGTCCGGTACTTCCGCTCGCTGACGGGCGAAGACAACGACGGCTTCATTCTCGATCCCACGAAGTTCGATCTCGGTGACTTCGACTTCTGGCGCGGCTCGGTCGGCGTCACGTTCAAATTCTAACACGCCTCCGGCTCTAAACGAGCCTCGGCGTGTATCGCTCAGTGGCGGCACGACTCCGTCGGCCGCCACAGTTTTAGGAACTAGCAGGACCAGCAGCTCTGGCAGGACGTGGCGGGCAGTCATCCCGTCGCGTCCTGTCATTCACGTCAGGGCTGACCTCACGTCAGGCGCCACGCCTCGCGCCAGACGCCGCTCTCACCTTCCGTCTCCAGCGCGAGGATGCCGTGCGCGGGGAACCACGTCTCGGATTCCTCTTGTCGCGTCAGCAGTGCGAGCAGCCGTGACAGGTGCGGCTGATGGCCGACGAGCATGATCGTCCGCGTGTCGCCCCACACGCGATCCTTCATGATGACCGGCGGATCCTCCGGCTGCAGCCCGCGGACGGCTTCGAACGGCGCGAGCGGATTGCACGCGCGCCAGAATGCCTCCGCCGTCTGACGCGCGCGCAGCTTGCCGCTGTGCCAGATCGCGTCCGGCTTGACGCCCTTCTCCGCCGCCTCGCGCGCGAGACGCTGCACGTGCGCGACGCCGGACGCCGACAGCGGACGTTGCGGATCCACGTCCGGCGACACCGCATCGGCGTGGTGGACGACATAGAGCGTCACGCTGGCACTCACACGCGATCCCCTCTCGCCCCATCCGGCGTCAGTGTCGGCGTCAGCGTCCGGGCCGACCCTGGATGAACGTTCGCGCTTGCGTTCGCGATCTCGCCGAGGACGCTGGACGCCGGGCCGCGCTGCGTGAGCTGGCCGGCGTCCAGCACCAGCACCCAGTCCGCGATGACGCGGACCTCGGCCAGATCGTGCGAGACATACATCAGCGGCATCGCGAGCTCGTCCCGCACGCGGCGCAGATCCTCCAGGATGCGCGCGCGCAGCGACGCGTGCAGCGCGGCGAGCGGCTCGTCCAGCAGCAGCAGGTCCGGCGCGGACATCAACGCCCGCGCGATCGCGACGCGCTGACGCTCGCCGCCGGACAAGGCCTGGGTGCGTCGATCGAGCAGCGGCGACAGTTCGAGCAGCGTCAGCACGCGGTCCAGCGGAAACCGCGCGCCGCGGTTCGCGCCATAGAGGATGTTCTCGCGCACGCTCAAGTGCGGGAACAGCGCGAGGTCCTGCGGCACGTAGCCGATGCGCCGGTCGCGCGGCTTGAGCGAGACGCCGCGCGCGCTGTCGAACAGCACGTGCGAACCCACCGCGATCCGTCCGCGCTCGGGCGTCCGCAGTCCCGCCATCGCCTCCAGCAGTGTCGTCTTGCCGGATCCCGACGGTCCCACCAGCGCCACCGCGCGCGCGTCGAGCTGCTCGTGGACCTCCAGGTGGAATGTGCCCTGGCGCACGGTCGCATCAAGCGTGATGGGCATCATGGCGCGTGAGCCGGTTCGAGATCCACATCGTGACGAAGGCCATCGCAAAGACGATACCGATGAGCGTGAAGGCGGACGTGTTGCGCCCCGTTTCGGCGAAGGTGTAGATGGACACGGCCAGCGTCTGCGTCTGGCCGGGGATGCTGCCCGCAATCATGATCGTCGCGCCGAACTCGCCCAGCGCGCGCGAGAACCCGAGCAGCGCGCCGGCCAGCACGCCGCGGCGTGCCAGCGGGAGGCTGACGGTGAAGAAGATGCGCAGGCCGCTCGCGCCCAGCGTCGCGGCGACGTGCTCGTAGCGGCGGTTCACCTGCTCGAACCCGGTGCGCGTCGTGCGGACGAGCAGCGGAAAGCCCATCACCGCCATCGCGAGGACGACGGCCTTCCAGGTGAAGATGATGTCGACGCCGAGCGACGTCAGCAGGCGTCCGGGACCGTAGCGCGGACCGAGGAGGTGGAGCAGCAGGAAGCCGGTCGCGACGGGCGGCAGGACGAGCGGGAGCGAGATCAACGTCTCGATGACGGTCTTGCCGGGGAACGTCAGGCGGGCGAGGGTCCAGGCGAGGGCGATGCCTGGCGGCAGCATCACGGCGGTCGCCGCCAGGGCGGCGGCGAGCGAGAACCAGGTGATCTGCCACAGCTCGGGCGTCATGCGTCCCGGCGATTGTACGCATCCTGCCGCCCCGCGCAACCGCGCGAGGCGACAGTGTCCCCCCGGCCGTTCGGGATCGCGGGGATCCGGCCGGGGGTGATGTCGTCCGTGGTGGAGCTAGTTTGTCGGGCAGACGCGGTCGGTGGTGTCGAACATCTTCGGCAGGCAGGTGCACTCCGGCATGTCGGGCGTTCCCAGGCAGCGGCCGGGCAGACGGGCGCAATTGCCCCTGTAGTCCACGCAGGCATTGTTCAGCGTCACGCAGAGCGGCGCGGCCGTGGGCGCGGATGCCAGCAAGAACGTCGAGCCCAGCAGACAGCCAATCGCGAGAAAACGTCGTGTCATAATTTGAGTCCTCCTGCCCGTGAGCCTAACGGACGCGGATCGTTTCGCGACCGGACGTTCGCGGAATCGAGATAACCACGACATGACGTACCGGCCCGGTTGACAGGTCCCGCCCCGTGCGGTAGGGTTTGATCCTCATGATTCGCGCTCTGCATCATGCGCTGCACGTCCATCACCACCGCACCTGCGGGGCCGGTGAAGCTGTGCGCATGCGGTAGAAGCCAGTACTGATACCGAAGACACACGCCTCGCCGGTTCGCCGGCGGGGCGTTTTTTTTTGCACTCGTATTCACCGGATCGCACACACACGCAGACACACAGGAGGGCGTGCCGTGGATTTTTCGAAGCTGCAGGGGCTCGTGCCCGCCGTCATCCAGGACGCGGCCAGCGGCGAGGTGCTGATGGTCGGCTTCATGAACGAGGACGCGCTGGAACGGACGCGGCAGACCGGCTTCGCGACGTTTTTCAGCCGGTCGCGCAACACGCTGTGGATGAAGGGGGAAACCTCCGGCAACCGCCTGCAGGTCGTGCGGATGCTGACCGACTGCGACCAGGACACCATCCTGCTGCAGGTCAACCGCCTCGGCGACGGCAACGTGTGTCACACGGGCGAGCGCTCGTGCTTTTTCGAGGAACTCGCACTGGCGGCGCGCTGACGCGCGACCTGATCCAGCCACCAAGGCCCCAGCCACAAGGCCCACGCCATCATGAAACTCCGACTCGGCATTCCCAAAGGCTCGCTGCAGGACGCCACCGTGCAGCTCTTCGCGCGGGCCGGCTTCAATCTCTACGTCAACGCGCGCTCGTACTTCCCGGGGACGGACGACCCCGAGCTCGAGTGCATGCTGATCCGCGCGCAGGAGATGGCGCGCTATGTGGCGGACGGCGTGCTGGACGCGGGGCTCACCGGCCTCGACTGGATCGCCGAACAGCTCGGCGCGCCCGTCCCTGGCGTGGATGAGCCCGGCGCCGCCGACGCGCCGGTGGTCCGCATCGCGGATCTGGTCTATTCCAAACAGAGCTTCGGGAAGGTCCGCTGGGTGCTCGCGGCGCCCGAGGACTCGCGCTTCCAGACGCCGCAGGATTTCGAGGGCGCCACCATCGCCACGGAGCTGGTGAAGGTGACGCAGCAGTATTTCACGCGCCTCGGCGTGAACGTCACCGTCGAGTTCTCGTGGGGCGCGACCGAGGTCAAGCCGCCGCAGCTCGCCGACGCCATCGTCGAAGCCACCGAAACCGGCTCCACCCTCCGCGCCAACCGCCTCCGCATCGTCGACACCATCATGGAGTCGAACACGCAGCTCATCGCCAACCGCACGGCCTGGGCGGACACCTGGAAGCGCACGAAGCTCGAAAACCTGTCGCTGCTGTTGAACGCCGCGATTGCCGCGCACGGCCGCGTCGGCATCATGCTGAACGTCGAGCGCGAGAACCTGCCGCGCCTGCTGGCGCTGCTGCCCGCGCTGCGGCGGCCGACGATTTCCCCGCTCAGCGATGACACCTGGGTCGCGCTGAACACGATTCTCGAGGAACGCACCGCCCGCGATCTGATCCCGCGCCTCAAAGCCGCCGGCGCGGAGGGCATCGTCGAGTATCCCTTGAACAAGATCGTGATGTGAGGTGGTGACGGACGTGCTGAAGTTCATTACGGCTTCCGACGCGCGCGCGCTGGACCGACTGCTCGAACGCGAGGCGGCCGCGGACGCCGCGCTCACCCGCCGCGTCGCGGCCATCATCGCGGACGTGCGCCGCGGAGGCGATCGCCAGTTGCTGACATTCGCGAGACGGTTCGACAAGCTGTCCGGCCCGATCGAGCTGACGCGCGACGAGATCGAGGCCGGCGCGCGCGCGACACCAGCCCGCGTGCGCAAGGCGCTGCGCGTCGCCGCGCGCAACATCACCCGCGTCGCCAGGACGCAGGTGCCGCGCGGCGGACGCCTCACCGTCGCGCCCGGCGTCAGCGTCGAGCAACGCGTCACGCCGCTCGACCGCGTCGGCTGCTACGTCCCCGGCGGACGCTATCCGCTGCCTTCGTCCCTGCTGATGACCGCCATCCCCGCGCGCGTGGCCGGCGTCGGCGAGGTGATCGTCGCCTGCCCGCGGCCCGAGCCGGCGGTGCTCGCCGCGGCGGTCGAAGCCGGCGTGTCCCGCGTGTTCCGCATGGGCGGCACGCACGCGATCGCGGCGCTGGCGTACGGCACGGCGACGATTCCGCGCGTCGACAAGATCGTCGGCCCCGGCAACGCCTACGTCGCGACCGCGAAAGCGCTTGTCGCGCGCGACTGCGCGATTGATTTCTACGCCGGCCCGAGCGAGATCGTCATCATCTCCACGATCGGCAACGCGGAGTGGATCGCGGCGGACCTGCTGGCGCAGGCGGAGCATGACGTCGACGCGCGCGCGATCCTGCTGACGTCGAGCAAGCGGCTCGCGACGCAGGTCCATCGCGCGGTGACGAAGCTGATGCCGGCGGAAGGGTCTACGGGCGAGGGACCCGCCCGCGAGGCGCTGCGCCGGCGCGGCGGCATCGTGCTGACGAAGTCCGTGCGCGAGTCCATCGATCTGGCGACGCGGATCGCGCCCGAGCATCTCGTCTGCGACGACCGCGAGACGGCGCTGCAGGTGAAGACGGCGGGCGCGGTGTTCATTGGCCCGTATACGGCGCAGGCGGCGGGCGATTACGCGACGGGATCGAACCACGTGCTGCCGACGAACGGCGCCGCGCGGTTCCGCGGCGGCCTCAGCGCGGCGGACTTCGTCCGCGTGTCCAGCGTCCAGACGCTGACGGCGCAGGGCCTGAAGCGGCTCGCGCCCAGCATCATCGCGCTCGCGGAGGCGGAAGGCCTGTCCGCGCACGCGCGGTCGATCAAGGTGCGGCTGTGAGCGCGCAATACGAGCGCGAGCCCGAGACCGGCGACGGCCTGCGCCTGCATCTCAACGAGAACACGGCCGGCTGCTCGCCGCGCGTGCTCGCCGCGCTGACGTCGCTCTCGCGCGCGGACGTGGCGCTGTATCCGGACGCGGCCTACACGCGCATGACGCGCGCGGCAACGACGTTCTTCGGCGTGGACGAGAGCCGCCTGCTGCTCACGAACGGGCTGGACGAGGGCCTGATGGCGGCGTCGATGGCCTGCCTGCTGCGCGGCGCGCGTGGCGCCGGCAACGGCGACGCACCGGAGGCCATCCGCGAGGCCATCCCCGAAGCCATTATCGTGGAGCCCGCGTTCGGTATGTACGCCGACTGCGTCGAAGCGACCGGCGGCCGCGCGGTGCGCGTGTCGTCCGACGCGTCGCTGGCGTTTCCGCTTGATGCCGTCCTCGCGCGCATCACGGAGTCGACGCGGCTGATCTTCCTGACGAGCCCCGGCAATCCGACCGGGCTGCCGATCCCGCGTCCGGCGCTGCGTGCGCTCGCGCGCCGGGTGCCGGCGGACGCGTTGCTGTTCCTGGACGAAGCGTACGCGGACTTCGTGGATGCGTCCTCGCCCGATCGCCCGTTTCTCGACGAGCTCCCGCAGTGGCCGAACATCGTTGTCGGACGGACGTTCGCCAAGGCCTACGGCCTCGCGGGCATCCGCATCGGCGCGGTGATCGGCGCCGCGGACGCGATCGCGCGGCTGCGCCGCGCCGTGCCGCCGTACAGCGTGAACGTCGCGGCCGCGGTGGCGCTGGTCGCGGCGCTGGAGGACCAGGCGTACGTGCAGGAGTACCGCGAGCAGGTCCGCGCGTCGCGCGAGCTGGTCTACGCGGCGTGCGACCGGCTCGGACTGACGTATTGGCGCAGCCAGGCGAACTTCGTGCTCGTGCGCGTCGGACCGGAGGTCTCGTCCGTTGTGCGGCGGCTGGCCGCGCGCGGCGTGTTCGTCCGCGATCGATCCACGCAGCCGGGCTGCGCCGGCTGCCTGCGGATCACCACGGGTATCGTCGATCACACGCGGCAGGGACTGGCCGCGCTGGAGGAAGTGCTGTGCGAACGGCCGTAATCACGCGGGACACGACGGAAACGCAGATCGCGCTGACGCTGACGCTCGAAGGCAAGGGCGCCTACGACGTCAGCACCGGCATCCGCTTTCTCGATCACATGCTGGAGCTGTTCACGCGGCACGGCGGCTTCGATCTCCGCGTCAAGGCCACCGGCGATCTCGACGTCGACCAGCATCACACCGTCGAAGACCTCGGCATCGCGCTGGGCGAGGCCGTGTCGAAGGCGCTGGGCGACCGCCGCGGCATCAACCGCGCGGGCTATTTCCTGATGCCGATGGACGAGACGCTGGCCGTCGCCGCGATCGATCTCAGCGGCCGTCCGCACGCCGTGATCGACCTGAAGCTGAAAGTGCGCCGCGTCGGCGATCTGCAGGCGGAGCTCGTCCACGATTTCTTCGAGGGCTTCGCGATGGGCGCCCGCGCGAACGTCCACATGAAAGTGCTGTACGGCCGATCGAGCCATCACCACATCGAAGCGGTCTTCAAGGCCTTCGCCCGCGCGCTGCGCGTGGCCTGCGCGAAGGACAAGCAGCTCGCGAAGCAGTTGCCCAGCACGAAGGGGCTGTTGTGAACGTCGCGCTGATCGACTATCGCGCCGGCAACCTGACGTCGGTCCGCAAGGCCCTCACCGTCGCGGGCGCGGACGTCTACACGCCCGACGCCGCGGCCGATCTGCGCCGCGCGGACGCGGTGGTCGTGCCAGGCGTCGGCCATTTCAACGCGACGGCGGCGTTGACGGACGAGTGGCGCGCGGCGATCCGGGACGGCGTCGAGCGCGGACGGCCGCTGCTCGGCATCTGTCTGGGCCTGCAATGGCTGTTCGACGGCAGCGAGGAAGCGCCGGACCTGCCGGGCCTCGGGCTGCTGTCCGGCCGCTGCTGGCTGCTGCCCGGCGGCGAGGGGCTGAAAGTGCCGCACGTCGGCTGGAACACGCTGACCGTCCGGCAGGACGCGCGCGTGCTCGACGGTGTGGCCGACGGCACGTTCGCGTATTTCACGCATTCCTACGTCGCGCCGGTGACGGACGCCTGCGCCGCGAGCACGACCCACGGCGACACCTTCGCGGCCGTCGTCGAGCGCGGGCGCGTGATGGGGCTGCAGTTCCACCCGGAAAAGTCCGGGGACGCGGGTCTGACGATGATTGGGAACTTTCTCACGCTGGCGGGACGCTGAGGAGCATCGCGACGCATGTTGGCCAAACGCATCATCGCCTGTCTCGACGTCCGCAACGGCGCCGTCGTCAAAGGCGTGAACTTCGAAGGACTGCGCGAAGCCGGCGACCCCGCCTCGCTCGCGCGCCGCTACAACGTCGAAGGCATCGACGAGCTGGTGATCCTCGACGTCACCGCGACGCTGGAAGGCCGGCGCGCGCTCGCGGACACGATCCGCGCCGTCTCGCGCGAGCTGTTCATTCCGCTGGCCGTCGGCGGCGGCATCCGGACGGAAGCGGACGCCGCGGCGGCAGTCGACGCCGGAGCGGACAAGGTCAGCCTGAACTCGGCCGCGCTGCTGGATCCGTCGCTCATCACGACCCTCGCCTCGCGCTATGGCAGTCAAGCCGTCGTCATCGCCATCGATGCCAAGCGGCAGGACGACCGGTTTGCGGTATTCTCTCGAAGCGGCAGTCACGACGCGAAGCGTGACGCCGTCGACTGGGCCCGCGAAGCCGCCGACCGCGGCGCGGGCGAGATCCTGCTGACCTCCATCGACCGCGACGGCACGCGCAGCGGCTTCGACTGTCCGCTGACCGCAGCCGTCTCGTCCGCGGTGCCGATTCCAGTGATTGCCTCCGGCGGCGCGGGATCGTTCGCGCACTTCGTCGAGGTCTTCACCGATGGACGCGCCGATGCCGCGCTGGCCGCGTCCATCTTCCACTTCGCCGAGCAAGGCGTGGCCGCGCTGAAGGCGCACCTTCAGACGGCCGGGATTCCGGTCCGCACGTGACGTATCGCCCCCCATGTTGATTCCGTCGATCGATCTCAAGAATGGCCAGGTCGTCCAACTCGTCCAGGGACGCGACCTCGCGATCGCGTCCGATGATGTCTTCGCCTGGGTGCGGCGCTTCGAGAAGTACCCGAAAGTGCAGGTCATCGACCTGGACGGGGCACTGGAATCGGGCGCGAACGAGTTCCTCGTCCGCCGCATCTGCAAGGCGCTGCGCTGCCGCGTCGGCGGCGGCATCCGCTCGATCGCACGGGCCGAAGCCGTCCTGGCGGCCGGCGCGACGGCCGTCATCGTCAGCTCATCCCTCTTCAAGAACGGCGTGCTGGACCTCACCTTCGCGAAGCAACTCGCGGACGCGGTCGGCCCCGAGCGCGTCATTGCCGCCGTCGACAGCTTCCAGGGCAAGGTCGTCATCCGCGGCTGGCGCGAGAGCACGTCGATCGGCGCGGCCGAAGCCGCGCACGCGCTGGAGCCGTTCTGCGGCGAGTTCCTCTACACG
>Ga0187894_10000254_pt1 | contig 72374 bp, 45 predicted proteins | sample GBC1701081metaG_FD_136650 | JGI IMG/M metagenome (GOLD analysis project Ga0187894, IMG submission 136650) | White microbial mat communities from a lava cave in the Kipuka Kanohina Cave System on the Island of Hawaii, USA - GBC170108-1 metaG ... | reverse complement strand
TAGACATCATCGCGCCACGATTTTTTGTTGACCTTCGACCAGGGTAGATAAACATCATCGAGAAAATCTGAGAGAAGATCGGTTCCCTTTTGTTCCACCTCGAACCGTTTCTCAAAGATCTCCTGCTTGATTTTGCTTTCCGCTTGTTCTGCTTGCTGCTTCGTCCGTGCCTCGGGAATTGAGCCTCGGTAACGGACGCCACGCACTCGGAAGTAGTAATGCCAGTGCGTGCCTTTTCCACGTTTGTAAACAGACATCAGTTGTTCTCCATGAGCGTTGCAGCTCAGCCTTGGGACATGAGACACGAGCCGCAGGCGAGTGCAGCGCCATACGTAACACGTCCGTTAAGTAACTGCGCTATCTGGGAAACCGAAGGAAAGGAATAGAAGGCGAGGCGTATGATAACAAGCGATTATGTTCGGGGGTTCGGGGCTTTGGGGAGAACAAGGTGCGGGATTGATTGCGACGGCAATTTCAATCATGGGAGGGTCCAGTTGGTTAGCGACAGCCATCATGTGGACAGCTTTTATTGCGGCAGGGATAGTAGCTTCCGTTCCCATCTCGGAATTCTTCGGTCACCTCGCTCAATGGATCCACCTTTGTCGCGTTCCTGACTTTTCTGGTCTCTTGAGTGCCAGGCAGAAGGAATTGCAGGAAAGAGGCGTAACTCCGGAGCATTGGAACCATCTGAAGAACGAGGAACGGCTTGGCTATTTCAATATCACAGCCGCGATATCTGCGCTTGGCCTATCACTTGCTGGCTGGTTGGTCGATTGGGCAGCCGGCGGGATTCAACAGGATTGAGTCTTCTTTGTGGCAGGGCCGGGAGCATCAAACCTGGTCGGGCAAGTAAACGCTTCGGGGAGGTTTACTCATGGCACTAACCCAGGAAGCGAGCATGGCGACTACACTGAAAGCTACCGTCAGGGTACGCATCGCAGTCTTCAACTAGCATTCACCAGTGATGGCCGACGGCTGGATGCTGACTTAGACTCGTTCAATCCGAAGTCGGGGCTCTTTGGCTTCCTTGGACACGCAGGCGAGTATTTCCTGCCACAACGTCGGCAGACACCTCGGAGGCAGTGGTAAGACGAATCCTTACAATGTTGCTTTCCGATCAAGCTGGGAATGCAAAATAAAGGAGAGGACCAATGCTTAAGAAGATTCTTTCTTTGATGCTTATCGGCTCGATCATGATTGTTACCGGCGGCAGAACTGCGCTGGCGGCTAGTGTCAATGCAAAAGAAACTGCACTAACTGAGAAAGTAAAAGCAGCAATTGCAAAACTGGGCACAGGGCCTTCAGCTCGGGTCGAAATAACGCTGCATGACAAGAGCAAATTGAAGGGCTACATCAAAGAGGCTGACGACGAGCACTTCGTTCTTGTCAATACGACCGGCGCCGCCACTGAGGTTGCCTATCCTCAGGTGAAAAAGGTCAAGGGCAACAATCTCTCAACTGGCGCCAAAGTGGCGATTGGGGTCGGAGTCGGGATTGTGATCTTGTTGCTGGTCTTCAAAGAGCGTATCAAAGGACATTGACCGTCACGATGCACATAAAACACAAATGCATTTCGTCTGGTGCGTTAGTTCAATGTCTTCTCAGTTGAACGTGGCGAGCTTTTGGTTATGGAGACGCATCATCGCAGAGGATTCTTGAGGATTCAGAACTACCCAGCCAGCTAAACCGCGTGGAGTTTTCACCGGATGCCAAGATGTTGTTGAGCAGTGGGGATGATAAAATGGTCCAACTATGTGCTGCTCTCGGACGGCTGCATTTGTTGAATCTTTCGTAATCTTTAGAACGCATTTTCTCCTCAAGTGCCGATGGAAAAACGCTAATGAAAATGCATCTTTCAGCTGAGGCTCTGTTGTAACTGTTCGTAACCTGCGCAGTGGTTATGCGGTGGTCAAAAGGTGAGATGAATAACAGACTGCGATACATCGTGCCACTGATATTGTGGGTAGGCGAGCCCCGCGGCGCAGTTGTTGTCGAGCCAGTCCGTTTGCTAGTTTGGCGTGATGCCGCCGCCTGTACCCGAACAACTTAGCAGAACCATTGAGACCCTTTACCGGTCGGAATCGGGCCGGGTTCTGGCGACGCTCGTGCGTCTCCTCGGAGATCTGGATCTCGCCGAAGAGGCCATGCATGAGGCATTCGCCGTCGCGCTGGAGTCCTGGCCTCAGACTGGTATTCCTGACAAGCCGCGCCCCTGGCTGATTTCGACGGCACGCTTCAAGGCCATAGATGGGATGCGTCGCCGCGCGCGCTTAGACGCAACCCAGAAGGATCTTGTGCTTCACATGGAAGCGCGTCTCAACGAAGTTCCCCTCGATGAAGAAGAGATCGAAGATGATCGCCTCCGTCTCATCTTCACCTGCTGCCATCCCGCTCTGCCTCCCGAAGGACAGGTGGCGCTCACCCTGCGCGAAATCTGCGGCCTGACTACCGAGGAGATTGCCCGGGCATTTCTGGTTACGCCGGCAACGCTCGCCCAACGCATCGTGCGCGCAAAAGCAAAGATTCGAGAGACACCGATTCCGTACGAGGTGCCGACGCCGCAGGAATTACCGGAACGACTGGACGCGGTACTTCAGGTCGTCTATCTCGTCTTTAACGAGGGTTACTCGGCTGCGGCAGGAGCGGAAGTAACGCGGGCCGATCTAACCGGCGAAGCCATTCGATTGGGACGGCTGCTGACCGAGCTCCATCCAGAGCCGGAAGTCATCGGGCTGCTGGCTCTGATGTTGTTGCAGGAATCCCGCCGCGCGGCGAGGACCTCGCCGTCCGGAGAGCTGATCTTGCTGGAAAATCAAGACCGCTCGCTTTGGAACCGAGAGCAGATCGCCGAGGGAGTGGCAATGCTGGAGAAAGCCCTGAAATCCCGCCGCTTCGGCCCTTACACACTGCAGGCGGCGATTGCGGCCGTTCATGCGGAGGCGGAATCGTCCGCTCAGACCGACTGGCGGCAGATTGTGGCGCTTTACGACCAGTTGGTGCGAATTCAACCTTCGCCGGTTGTACAGCTCAATCGTGCCGTGGCCATTGCCATGCGCGATGGTCCAGAGGCCGGTCTGAAGCATATCGACGCGGTGCTGGAACATGGCGAATTGGCGAATTACTACCTGGCGCATTCCGCCCGTGCCGATATGTACCGTAGGCTCGGCCGGACGGCTGAGGCCCGGTCCTCTTATGAGAAAGCTCTGGCGCTGACCCAACAGGAACCGGAGCGGCAATTCCTGCAAGCGCGGATTCGGCAGCTGAAATAAAAATTGGAGTGGCTGTCGATTTTCCGTCTCCCCAACGACTATAGGACAAAGAACGATGAGCTACGGTTCCTGAGTGAACAGGAACGAGTCATCGGAAACAAACCACAGAAAACAAGGAGAAGTCATGCCACAGTATCTGCTTGCTACCTATCTCCCCGACGACTTCGACCCGGCCGTCATAACCGAAGCGACTATAGAGGCGATCTACGCGCTTAACCGAGAAATAATCGCTGCCGGCGCCAGAAAGTTCGCCAGCGGTCTTTCTCCGGCCAGCAACGCGAAGTCGCTGCGGAAGCAGCCCGATGGCAAGGTGTCCGTCACCGACGGGCCTTACACCGAGACCAAGGAGCACATCGCCGGTCTTTTGATACTCGAAGCCGCTGATCTCGACGAGGCGCTCGCGTGGGCACGCAAGGGTGTCGTCGCCGGCGGTGCCCCGGTCGAGGTGCGAGAGATTCTTTTCAAGCCGGACCCGAAGGGAGCAACGAATAGTCTGGCCGCCGCGACTTCGGAATATGCACCGTCTTGACCATGGCATAACGTGCCGCATCAGATTCAACAGCAATCTGAATTATGAACGAGCCAGCGCGCGAAGCTACACCGCTGGCTCTCACCAGGAAGGACGAGGAGAAGAACAGTGAAATACTTCTGTTTTGGCTACTACGACAAAGGCAAATTCGATGGCATGACCGAGGGCGAACAAAGCGCCATGTTCGACACATGCTTTGCATACGACGACCATCTTCGCGCCAGCGGGCACTGGGCCGGCGGAGAAGCGCTCCAGCCTGCGGAAACCGCGTTGACCGTTTACTGGAGGAACGGCAAAGTGGCAACCACCGATGGTCCCTATGCGGAAACCAAGGAACAACTCGGCGGCATTCTCGTCCTTGAGGCGAGGGACATGAATCATGCCGTACAGCTCATCGGCCAGCATCCGGCGCTGACGTATGGCAACATTTTCGAGATACGTCCAGCGGCGGACATCAGCGAAATCGTGAAGGCGAGCGAGCAGCGGCGGCGAAAGGATAACTCTCGATGAGGACGCCCATGAAGACGAAGGAAAAAACAATCTCAAATGAAGGGACTGCCACCGATTCTTGTGTTCGTAGTCATGGTCGCAGATTGGTCTGATGGAACGCGCTTCTGCCGATCAGTCGTACCCCCAGTGTGAACAACAATACCGCGAGTGCCGGCGACAGGACGCTAAAGGGTTGCGAACGAAGCTGATCGAGATCGCTTGCGGCAGTGAGCATATTTCCAAGACTGGGTTCCGGTTCCTGCAACCCGACGCCCAGGTATGACAGAGCAACCTCAGCAAGCAAGAACGTTGGCAGCAACAGGAACGCCCGCGTTCGCAGCGACGGCAGAATATTCGGGAGAATGTGACGAAACAAAACTCTCGTTTGACTTACACCCAAAGCGACTGCCGCGACAACGAACTCGCGTTTTCGCAATGACAGCACGAGTCCGCGCGTCAGCCTGGCCATTTCGGCCCAACCGGTCAGAGCGAAGATGAGTAGCAGAAGCAAGGCCGCCCGCGTCACTGGCAGCTCCAGCGGAAAAGCCGCACGCACCCCGAGTATGAGGATCAGTGTCGGCAGGGCAAGCATGGCGTCCGTCGCACCCATCAGAAACGTGTCCACGAGCCGTCCCGCATAGCCGCTCACCCCGCCTATTGAAATCCCTACGAGGCAAGCGACGAGAACGCCGATCAACGCAACGATAAGCGAGAACCGCACCGCGTAGAGCAAGCGGGAGAAGCGGTCGCGGCCTAATTGATCAGTTCCCAGAAGATTGATCCTGGGAGTGATGCCCGAAGTGCTTCTAACCCCGAACAGATGTACGTCGGTCTCTGCGATGCCAAGCAACTTATATGAATACCCGCGGACGAAGAATCCTATCGGAAAGGCGACTGATGTGTCTTCCGTGTACGTGCGGTGAAGCGGATCTTCGACACGCCGTGGATGAATGATCGGCGTCAGACCGCTGAAGTGGATCGTGGTCGCCGGCGCGGATGGCTCAAATCGTGACTGAGCGCTGTGATCGTACGGTGCAAGAAAGCCGGCGAAGACAGCGGACAACGCAAACAGCCCGATAACGAGCCAACCAAAGACCGCAACGCGATCGATTCGCCGCTTGGTGGAACCATCTCTTGATGAATGTTCGCTCAAAAGCTGAGGTCGCGAATTCGCTTGTCGTTGACCGCCTGCAACAACTCGCCAAGGGCATTTCCGAGCCAAACCGCTGTACTGGTAAATAGGACGATTCCCATTACCAAGGGCAGATCACGCGCGCGCACGGCTGAAACCATCAGTGTTCCTAGTCCCTGGCGTCCGAGCACGGATTCGACGATCACGGAACCTCCCAGCACACCGCCAAGCGAAAGACCGGCGATCGTCAGGACCGGATTGAGTGCAGGCCTAACGGCGTGGCGAAGGATCACGGCACTCTCGCCTAAGCCTTTCGCCCGTGCAAGCTTAATGAAATCCTCTCGCATCGTCCGCTGTAATTCGCCATGAAACTGCGCTAGAAAAGCCGAAATCAGCGGTGCCGAGAGGGCCAACGCCGCCAGCCAGAACAGAACCGCCGCAGACCTGTTCATGGCAGACGAATGCAAACGGACGGATATCGCAAGCGCGACGAGCGCGAGGACGATCCGCGGTGTCGAGGCTGTCACAAGAATCAACAAATCGATGGTTGCAGCAATCGCCGTTGATTTGTATCGCACGCCGATGAGACTTAGCGGCACGGCAAACGTTAGTGCGATTGCAAAGGCAGCGATCCCGAGCAGAAATGTATTTACAGAACGGGCCCAGACGAGGCCGCTTACCGGCACACGAAAGTATGTCGACTCGCCCAAGTCCCCGGTGACCGCGCCCGAAAGCCACCGAATGTAGCGTATCGGAAGTGGTTGATCGAGGCCGTAGACGCTGCTAAGGCGCTCGATCGTCTCCGCTGAGATCTGCGGGTTATCTCGCAACTGCGTGAGGGCGTCGCCCCCCGCAAAACCGAGTAACGCGAACGTCGCTGCCGAAACGATCAGTATCATCATGAGCCCCTGCAGACATTTTCTCAGCAGCAACTTGATCATATCGAGGACTCTTTATCCACAGATAACACAGATTGTTTCCTAAATCTGCGTAATCTGTGGATGAAGAAAGTTCTTTGATCTGCAAAACAAAATTCTTACACTCTCAACAGTTTACTCCTGCGGATTTCGGCTTTCCTAACTTGCTGTCGGAGAATAGCATCATGCGACGGTTCACATACTCTCGACTCGCCGTTTTTCTTCTGCTTCCCTTTCTGTTTTCGTGCCGGCAACCACCCGCATCAAACACTACTACAGCCACCGCAAAGCCTGAACAACGAAGAATCGGGACACGAGGCGAGAAGCTGGTCTATCGTGTTTCTTCACCGCCCAAAACATTCAACTACCTTGTCGCAGGCGACGAGCCGTCGGTCCTGGTGGCGTTCTACCTCCTCAACAGCCGGCTGGTGGAATTCGATCATTCGACGCAAACTTACGTTCCCGGCCTCGCGGAAGCATGGACCACGGGCCCCGAACATCGTTCGGTCGACATCAGGCTGCGCGATGGCCTGAAGTTTTCGGACGGGCAACCTCTGACGAGTAGTGACGTGGCGTTCACGCTGGAGGCTACTTACGATGAGCGGAACAAGGCAGACGTGTTCCGTGACGCGCTCCTTATCAACGGCAAGCCGATATCTGTAAAGGTGATCGATGACCGAAATCTTCAATTTGTCTTTCCTGAACCAGTAGCGACCGCTGATAATTATCTCTATAACATTGCCGTACTGCCCAGGAATTCTCTCGAAGCCGATCAAAAGGCGGGCCGGCTTTCCGAGGCGTGGAAGATAACGGCGCCGCCGACATCCGTGGTCTCAAGCGGTCCGTTCGTGGTCGCGTCAGCAGCAGCCGCCGAACGAATCGTTCTCAAACGCAATCCTTATTATTGGAAACGGGACGCACAGGGAACGCCACTCCCGTATCTTGATGAACTGACCCTCGAGGTAGTTCCCGATGCGAATCAGGCACGCGTCGGGTTGGATCAGGCCACAATAGATATTGTGGATCGTATACGACCGACGGATTACGCTTCGCTGCTTAACGCCGGCGGAGCCGTGAGAGCGTTCGATCTCGGCCCGAGTCTTTCGGTGGATTATATTTGGTTCAATCTGAATCCTGCCAAGCCGGACGGCACGCGGCTGAATCCGGTCAAGATCGCATGGTTCTCTGATGCAAGGTTTAGACGGGCGGTTTCAATGGCGGTTGACCGCGACTCGATCGCCAGGTCGACCCTTCAGGGTTTGGCGACGCCGCTCTACGGCGTCGTATCACCGGCGAACCGAATCTGGGCCAATCCAGATCTACCGAAGATCGAGTACAACCTTGCTCAAGCAGCTTCGCTGCTGGAACAAGCTGGTTTTACTAAGCGCGGAGCCGCCGATGCTCCGGAACTGTTTGACGCGCAAGGCAATCGCGTCGAGTTCTCGCTGCTGGTCCCCACTGAGAACGAACCCCGCAAGTTGATGGCCGCAGTGATCCAGGAAGACCTGGCAAGGCTCGGCATAAGAATGCAGGTCGTGCCGATCGAGTTCGCCGCTGTCACGAACGCGTGGACCAAGTCCTATGAATACGATGCGATACTGCTCGGTCTGTCCGTTACGGACCTTGAGCCATCAACCTACGCCAACCTGCTGTTGAGCAGCGGCGATGCGCATCAATGGAGGCCGAATCAAAAGTCGCCTGCGACGGAATGGGAAACGAAGGTCGATCAGCTTTTCGCCGAGCAGGCCGGCGAGTCCGATCCTGAAAAACGGAAGTCGCAATTTTATGAGATCCAGCGGATCGTTGCAGATGCGTCACCTGTCATCACGATCGTTACCCGCCACGTTGTTTCGGCGGCTAACTCACGCGTCGGAAACTTTTCGCCGAGCCCGATGTTCCCTTACTCGATGTGGAATGCGGAGGAGCTTTTCATCAAACAATAAGAGTTTCACCAACGCCGCAGGCGTTTGCTAATTAATACGCCGCAGGCGTTCGCTAATTAATACGCCGCAGGCGTTCGCCATTAACGCCGCAGGCGTTCGCTAATTTAAGCCCAGGGTTGGAGCGCAGCGACAACCCTGGGTTGCCAAAAAAGAAAACCGTTAAACCCTGAAAGGGTTTGTCGCGGGGTGGAACCCTTACAGGGTTCAAACGCATTTTGGTGATTGTTCCCAGGGTTGTCGCTGCCCTCCAACCCCGGGCTGAAATTAGCGAACGCCTGCGGCGTTGGTCATCATTGTCATTCATCGTCCTGTTTACATTTGATCGTGAAATCGACCGCCTTCGTGACGTTGCCGCGAATACGGAATATGTAGTTTCCGCGCGCAAGGTTTCGCAGTTCGATCTTATCGTGCTCGGCGATCGCGATCAGGTTCCCATTCGCATCCAGCAGCTCGAAAAAGATTTGCTGGTTTCCGTGGTTCTGGTTGATCTTCGCATCGAGCCCGCTACGTCGAAGCGAAAAAGTAATCTCGACCGACGATTGCCCTGGGTGAATCGTGCCCGAGTAGCGCTCCTTGAGGTCGTCGCCGTTTCCATTATTGCCACCACCGGGTGTTGGAGACGGCGTCGGAGACGGTGACGGCGTCGGGGTTGGTGTGGGAGTAGGCATGGGGCTAGGTGTAGGTGTAGGTGTAGGTGTAGGTGTCGGGTCGGGCGCGCCCGGAGCGACGTCAAAGCTCGAGCCGCTTCCCGAATCGGCGTTCAGAAGAAGGCCACCGGATAGCGACGAGCCGATAAGTATTTGCGCTTCGGCCTGCGTGTTTGTCGAGGTCGTTCCGAGGACGTCGTGCCCGACGGCGGCGTTCACCTTTTCAAGACCGAGCTTGATCGTGATCTCATTACCGTCGATCGCGCCGAAGTCTGCCGCGCCGATCGTCTCCTGATTTTGTGTACCGGTCGCGAGGGTCGTGATCTTTCCATACTCGTATGTGACAACGGTCTCGTCTACCGATGCCGTGACGAAGACCTCGACCTCGCCAAATGCCGACGTGAGTGTCCACCGCATGTTCGGCGTGCGGACCGATGCATCGGTGACTCTCAGCCGGTAGACGATTTGGCTCGCGACCGGATCGTATCTGAAAAAGGCCTCTCGAATATCCTGTGCGGTGGTGCCGATCTGATCGTCCTGAGCGTCGACGATCTGCGGCGCGTTCGGGTCAGCGGACGGAAACAAGTTTGCCGGATGCGGCACCGCCGTTAGCGACATCGCGGCACGCACGGCGTTGTGCGCATCGACATAGCCGGCGCCGACCACGCGTTCCTCGTAGGGCATCGGCGTTGCCGTCTGCCTAAGCAGGGTTACGACCTGGTCGGGCGTCAGAAGCGGATTTGCCTCGATCATAAGGGCGACGATCCCTGAGACCTGCGGCGTCGAGAAACTGGTTCCCTGCGAAGTTGTGTAGTACGGCAGGAACGCGGGCGGGATCGTCGAGAGATCATTCGCACCGACAAAGATCGGAATGGTGCCCGCGATATTCGTCACACCCGGAGCCTTCGAGCGGGTGCTCTTGATATCGACTCCGGAGCCGGTGATGTCCGGCCGCAGATTCGGAGCAACTCCGGGATCAGCAGGCTGGCCGGCTGTATCGCTTCCCGTGCCGTTGTCGTTGCCACGTGACGAAAATCCGGCCGGCGTACCCAAGCCCTGCTTCTCAGCGGCTGCGACCGAGATCACCCACGGCGCGACCGAGAACGGATTGATCATGTTCGGCGCGTCGCCGTCGTTGCCGGCGGCAAAGACGACTGTGATATTTCGGTCGTGCATCATACGCGTGGCGGTATTGATCGGGTCGTTGGGATCATACGGATAGTCCGCCAGCGTCGTCCCATACGAGTTATTGCAGACGCGGATGTTGTATCGAAATTGATTTACAAGCGTGTAATCCATGGCTTGAACGATCGCGTAGGTCGTGAGTCCTACATCGTTACCCGCACGTATACCGATCAATTTCGCACCCGGCGCCATTCCCGTGTAGAGACCGGCCGATGCAGCACCGGTGCCTGCCGTTACGCCTGCTCCGAAAGTTCCGTGTCCGCCCTCGACGTCCGTTATCGGCACGTTCTCGACTGGTACAACGGGAAGAAATCCGGCCGGCGGCTCGACCGGCAAATCAGCGGTCGCGTAATAGACGTTCTGGATTACGTTCTGCCCGAGCTGCAGATCGGGATGGGTCGCATCGATGCCCGTATCGATGTACGAAACGCCGATGTTCTTGCCTGACACCGGCAGCCCGTTGTTGAGCGCTGTAACCTGACTGTCGCGGATGAGATTCTCGATACCCGTTATCGTCCGGCCTTCCAGATCGAGCAGGCGAAAGGTGCGATTGGCGTAAAGCGATCGAACGCCGGGCTTTGTCTTCAACGCATTGAACTGTGTCCGGTTGATCGACGTCAGCACGATTGGCAACGCCTGTGTGTAGCGTCCGCCGCGAATGCCAAGCGACTGCAGCATCAGGAAGTCGTTACTTGTCACGCTGTGATCGAACGTGATCACAACCGGTGTTAACGACAAAGGCGATGCATTGATCCTGGCTGCCAAAAGACCATCGACCGACGGTGCCGCAACGGCAGAAACGGATGCTGCAATCGAGACGACCACTACGGCCAGAGCTTTTACGAGCATTCTCATCGGGGTTCCTCCTCGTTTCATCTACCCCCGAGTTTACTTAAGGCGGCTTGAGATTTACTTGAGTTCGGCTTGGGCACAGAAGGCCAAAAAGGCTGCCCGAAATCGGACAGCCTTTCTGGTCGGACGAGTGCTCTAGCGAGTTAGAGTATTCGAACCGAAACCGTTCTGGTCAGCGGATTCACTGTGAACCGGACCAAACGCGTGAGTACATTCGTCGTCGCCGAAACAGTCGAGCTTCCGCCGACCGTTCGCGTACCGCCGTTCTCGTTAGGCGAGCCCTGCGGAAGCAGCTGATTCGACACGATCTGGAATGTGCTCGGGCCATTCGCAAACCCGAGTACGCGGAACACGTACGTTGTGTTTGGCTGAACAGCGGAAGAGACGAACTCGGTCGCCGTTGCTCCGGCCGAACGCATCAGTACCTGCCCGTCCATAGTTCGCAGCTCAAAGTCCAGATCGACCGCCGTAGCCGAGGTGAGCCGTCCCTCCAAAGCCAACGCATCGGACTTGGTGGTGACGAGCACGTCATCCCACGTGATGCCTTTGAACGCAGGGTTGCCCCACGTGGCGCTTGTGCCGCCCACGGCGGTGGGCTCGCCCGCGATCAATGTTCCTGTCATCGTTTCCGTAAAGATCGAATACGTGACCGGTGCCGGCGGATTCGAACTACCATCCGAATCCTGCGAACCGGTACCGACTGTCGAGCCGGCAAACACTTTGGCATAAATTTTCGCGTCGAAGCTGAACATCTGCGCCATCGGGTCGTTGAATTCAATGCGTTTCGCAGCGGATGTTTGCCCGAGAGTCAGCGTCTCGTTGTAGATGAACGTGTTGCCGTTCGCGTCCGCGTTGCGAACTGTTACGGACGGATTCGAGATGCTCACGATCTGGAATTCGAGCGGTTTGTAGAGAGTCCCGTCTGCCGAGAATGCACCGCGTGCATTTGTCAGACGATTGTCAAAGGCCATCACGCCATTCGCGAAAGAGATGTTGGAGACGGCTGAATCGACTTGAGCGGTAATGTCCTGACGTGTCTGTAATGCCCGAGACGAACCCGACAGAGTCGACCATCCGAGCTGGCCGGTCGAGTTCACACCTATCGCGCGAACAACGTATTCGCTGTCGAACACGTCTTTCAGGCCGGTCGGCGCAAAGACCTCAAAGATCGGCCCGTTGTCTTCCCACGAGGTTTGGTCTCCTGCGGTGAAGAACGCGTGGCGGTAGCCTGTCGTCAAAGCATCGCCGTCGGCATACACGCGCTTGCCGTTCGGCTCCCGCCGGCCGGCCAATGTGGTCTTTCGCTTGAGAACTTCGTATGCAACCGCGCCCGGCACAGGGTCCCATGTAACGGTTACGCTTTTTGCCGAAGCGGGGGTGACTTTCACGTTTTGCGGAACCGCCGGCGCTGCCTGACCACCGGCAAAGTGCGAAACCTGTGTCGAGATTGTCGCCTGTCCGCCAGTAACTTCGCGGGCATTGATGCCGAGTTCTTTCGCAGCAAAGATCTGTTCGATCATCGCACGATGCATTCCAGGCGCGTCCGGATCGGTCGAATCCGACGGATACAGCATCTGGTCCGCGACGATGAAAGCATCGCGCGCCTTGACCATCGTATCCGGCGCCGTAGTGCCGAGAATGTACATCGAGCCGAGGAAATCGCGTTCGAAGATGTTGGTCCCGCGAGTGATGGCCTTCTGTGGCAAACCGTCCTTGGCACGCGGACGCTTAAAGGTCGTATCCTGCGGATAAACGCGATTCATCATCTCGCGAATGTCCCACATCGTCGACATATAGATCTCGCCATCGCGATGCTCTTCAACCTGGCCGTTCGCACCGAAAGTTCCGTAGTCGGAATATTTAAGGGTCGAACGCGCGCTACGGACGTACGCGATCGAATCCGGATCGCGTCCGTTGTCGCGAAAGAGCTGGCGGAATCCTTTTGCGTTGACGACATAATCGCCAAGGCTTGCATTGTCCGTGATGGTGAATGCCCACATATCTGCCTGGCCCTCGTTCATGGCGCTTCCTTCCTCGCCTTCGAGTCCGGCGATTGGTGACGTGATCGCGTGCATCCCTTCGTGATACGGAACTGTTCCCTCGAGAGCGAGGTCGTTAAAGTAGTAACCATGGCCGTAAACCGTCGGGTTCACGACGACGGGCGATTTGGTGGCTGTCACGGCTTCGATCAGCGCCGTCAGATTGAATGCAAGGGCATTGTCGAGGCCCAAAACGATCTTGACGAAGTCAGGATGCGTCGGATCAGGCAATTCACCGTTGGCGGCATCTATCGCGACAAAGACATTGGGAATGTGGACCGTCGCGGGAAGCGGGGTCGTCTTATTGGGATAATCGTCCGGGAAAGCGCCGCCGCCGATGATCGTGTTATCGCCGCCGACATGCAGGTAGTCGACATACTCGATGAGATAAGTTACGAAGAAGAACGCATTGATCTCGTCCTGATGTTCGGCGGGCTCAGCAAACTGATCTTGTTCGTTAGTGCGAGCTTCCAGTGCTGCCGGATCGTCCTTGCGGAAGTGCCAGGTGCCGAGGGCTGCCTGTCCGAACGGCTGCTTTGTCGCGAGCGCGTTGTTGACGATAGTGTGCGCTCCGGTCAGGGTACCATTCAAGCCCGTCACTCGGTTCGTCGGATCGAAAGAACGTAAGTTCACCCGTTCCTGTCCGCACGGCGCCACAATGCCGTTTGTCGTGCACGAGCTGATGATGCTGTTGTCCTTCAGGTTTGCATCGATCTGCGGATACTTCGGATAAATGTCCGCAGTTTCCGCTCCCGGAGTGGTTTGAAATGCTAAGAAGTCTTTGCGTCCAAGGATCTCACCCGTATTTGCATCAACAGTGACCATATACAAGCCGAATGGATTCGTCGAAAACCTGGCGGTCTTCCAAGCGAGTCGATAACCATTCGCGGTTGGGTAGATGGAGAGAGTAGGAGGAATATTCTCTACCGCCGCCAACTGCTGCGAGAGGATCGATAAACCGTTCTTCAGAAGATTCGTCGCCGCGGCAGGTAGCCCAACGTAGAACTGATTCAGATCGTTGCCCGCCGCCGTTCTTGCCTGTTCTGCGCTCAGCGAAGGCTGAGTGTTGACGGCAACATCGCGAAAGAACGGGCCTGACACCATGATGACCTGCTTGTTCGCGTTCATCACAATGCCGATGCCGCCATTTTCAACCGCGACGCCGTTGAACGTCTGCTGAAACCTGACAAGATGTCCACCGAGCGCATTGCGCGAGCTGAAGACGCGGAAGTTATTCAACTCGGTTACGCCGAAGATGCCCGCATTCTGCATGACGAACGCGCGTGCTGCTTCTTCGGCTGTGCCCGAATACGGCTGTGATGCGAAGTCGTACATCACGTCGGGCGAGCCGCCGAAATCGTTCCAGCGGGTGGTCATATTTGGTGAGTTTACCGATGCCTTAAGGTTGTTGAGCGCGGCGAGCTGCGCGGATGTTGCCTGGCGGACGTTCGGCAAATGCAACGAGGCGTTCAGATCGAAGTTCGGAGCCGGACGCTGGTACAGCTCCTTCACGATTTCCGACGCTCCGGGCGCCGCCTTGCCTGCGTCGAACGGTAGCGAAACCACAGCTCCGAGGATCGCGGCAGCCACGGTAAGCGAGATCGCGAACCGAAAAATGCCCTTCCTCCTAAGTGTTTTGCTAGTCTCTTTCATTCTTCCTCCATCCTTCTTCAAAAGAACTCTGAAAATAGTTGTCATAACTTCTGCCTATGAGCCTATTAACAGGTGCTTGAGAAACTCTTGACGCGAAGTGACAACGGTTGAGCCAGACTTGAAAAAAAAGCGGCCGCGGATCGCCGGGCCGCTTGCAAGAACTCGTTCCAGCCCCGTAGGAGGAACGAGAAGCCGCCGGAGGAGATTCGCCCAGCGGAAAATTCGCGGGAACGAGAACCTTCAGCCGCCCGTCGTAAACAACGTGCGATAAGCGTTGAGTTTCCCTGCAAGTCCCGCTCGTGAGACCGTTGTTGCCGGCTCGAAGCGCGGTCCCGGGATCACAATGAATTGTCCCGGGGCTATTTCACGAACCTCGGCCGGAAAAACTTCGAACAGGCCTTTATTGATTGCGACCTGAACGTAGCCACGAAGCGAACCCGGTATCTGAGCGTTGTCGCTCAGTGCGGTACCGTTTGACGTTACGGTCGTGTTGGCAAGAGCGCGTGCCGCAGCGTCGTGGCCGAGTGCTTTCACCAGCGCGACCGCAAGGTCAAGCCGGTTTACTGAGCCTGCCGGATTGAAGGACGTGCCTGAAGTGGCGATCATTCCTGTTGGAGTGAAATCGAAGTCGCGGTTCGTTGATCCGCGGGCAGTCGCGTACTCGGCAAACAACCGGAGGTCGCCGCTTACGTCGGTGAACTTAGGCGTCGAGCCAAGCGTCTGACGAAGGCTCGCGTTCAAGGCGAGTGAACGCGCCAGGTCCTCGCGAGTGACCGTCGCATTCGGACGGAAGGTTCCGTCCGCAAAAGTGTCGATCAACCGGCTCTTTAACGCCGCTTCGATCGTTGCCTGCTCCGGATGTCCCTGGATGTCGGTGATCACCGGGAGGATGAATCGCGTTTGCGTAATGTCTCCGTCAACCGGTCCCGGAGCCGCGACCTGAATCGGCGACGATACCTGTGGGGCCGCGGTCAAACCGCGTGCTCCGCGTATCTCAAGCGTCCATGTTCCCGGTTCGGGATTCTGGACGACGATCTCTCGCTTATCCGAACCAATTACGGGAAAGTCGATCGCGGTCGAATAGTTCACTCCGCTCGGGCTGGTGATGCGCATCCCGACGAGGTTTCCGGTTCCTTCTTCGGCAATCGTGTCGACCGTCGCAAAGACGTCCAAAACGTTGATACCAGGCTCGACGGTGAACGTTCTCGCGTTCGCGGATGCCGGCCCCGAAACCGCAGGACTGAAATCGATGTGGAAATTCTGGACGGGCGGATGTTCCTCACCGAAGACCGCGTTATACGTAGCGTCCTGAATGTTCCGATACGGTTTGGAGCGATTGAAAACTTTATCAACCGCCGCATGTGCGTTGACAAACCCGGCGCCGACTTCCCATTCCTCGCGACCCGGCATTTTGGTGGCGGTCGAAGTAAGGATCTCGCGGATCTCATCCGGCGAAAGCGTTGGATCGGCATCGAGCATCAGGGCGACAACACCGGAGATGTAAGGTGTCGCCATCGATGTGCCGGAGATCTGCGTGTAGAACGGGATGTGCGCGGGCGGAAGCTCGGCATCGGCGGCGAGCCCGTTCGCCGTCAGATTGACGGTCGAGCGTGTCGATACAACCGCGGCGGTGAACTTACCCGCGTTGGTTTCGTAGATGCGGCCGGTGCCTGGAGCGGTGATCGTCGGAGCATTGAAGTCGTCGTTCGGATCTTCGTTGGTCAGCCGAATATCACGGCGAACTCCCCGTGAAGAGAAGTCAGCGAGATCGCCTTCTTTCGAACCTGCCGCAACGCCTATCACCCACGGAGCTTTCGCATACTGGTTGTACGTGTCCTTTGTAGGCCCGTCGTTTCCGGCTGCAAAGATGACGGCGATGTTCCGGTCATACGCCATTTTTGAGGCGATCGTGATCGGGTTGTTGGGATTGAATGCAGCCGAGCTGCCGTAGCTGTTCGAAACAACGCGGATGTTGTAGCGGAATTGATTTGCCAGGCCCCATTCCCACGCAGCGAGGCCGTTTATTACGAAAATTCCCGCGCCAAGCCCCGCACCGATGATCTTCGCGCCCGGGGCAACGCCCGTATAAAGGCCTCCGGATCGCAATCCCGTTCCGCCGATGATCCCGGCGACGTGAGTGCCGTGGCCGACGGTTTGGTCGGTGTTCGGCACGTTCTCGATCGAGACATGAGGAGTAAAACCGGGCACTGTTCCTGCCGCGACGGGCGTCTGCACATTCTGAATAACTTTGGGCCCGAATTGGAGGTCGGCGTGTGTTGCGTCGACGCCGGAGTCGATCACTAACACCGAAAAATCACCCGCGCCCGAAACCGGCATCCCGCCGTTTCGCAGCGTCATTGCAGCGTCGGTCTGCACTTTCTGGACACCGCCCAGGACGCGTGCCTGATGCATGTAGTACATCAGGCGGTCGTTCGACCACAGCGATCTGACGGCGGAGTTCGCGGCAAGCGCGCGAACCTGGCCCACGGTCATCGGCTGCGCGACCATCCCCAGCGTCGGGAATGTTTGGCCGCCGGTCACGCCGACTGCACGCAGTACGTTAAGATGCTCTTCCCGCAATCCGTTCGACGACTTGAAGGCAACGATCACCATTCCGGCGTCGGCGTCGTTCGCGAGTCCCGACAGACGGGCGCTCAGCGCCGGGCTAAGCGTCGCGCTTACCGCTTGCGCCGATCCAGCAGGAGTGAGAGGCGAATTTGGCATTAGCCATAATCCGGCACTCAGCGCAAACAAAAAGAGAAGGGTGAGCGTCCTTCTTAACAGATTCCTCTTGTGATAGTTCACTGTGCTTGTCTCCTTGACGATCGATTCGGGAAATCAACTGTCAGCGAGGATAGAGGAAGGGCTTTGAGAAATACTTGAGCGGGGATCTGAAGAGTTGAGGCGAACTTGAGGCAAAAGCCACTTGAGGCTGAGTACTGGTTCAGTTTAAAAAACTGAACCACTACCTGCTGCTGGCGTGCCTTTACTTTATAAGTTCCACAAACAAACGCTTTGTTTCTTCGGCCGGCTCGATGCCGAGTTCGAGGTGCAGGTTTTTTTTCATTCTTTCGAAATGTTTCTTAACGGAAGCCGGCTTGCCCTGGGCGGCGAACGCTTTCATCGTCAGCCGATGCATGTCCTCGCGAAACGGATCGCCTGCCAAGGCTTCACCCGCGTACCTCAACGCATCGGCCCAGAGTTTTTCGGAAAGGGAGAGTTTTGCGAGAGCGGCAACGACACGTGCGGACTGCTCTGAGTAGAACTGGCGTCTTTCATCGGCCCAATCCTCATAAACGCCGGACATGAATTCCCCCCGGTAGATCTTGTGAGCGGATTCGAGACTCGCCCGTTGACGCTCCGCGTCTTTATCGCGTTTTGCTTTTTCCGCTTCGACGATCCACTGCTCGAATTCTTCTGCGTCGACGGAATATGAAAGCTCGGGATTGAGCTGATACGCGCCGTCGCGAAAGATAAGAAAGTTCTGCTTGAAGGGCTGACGACTGTTGAGCGCTTTTCGGATATGCGAGATCGTCGGATGAAAATTCTTCTCAACGGTTTCCAGGTCCTCATCCGGCCAGAATGCCTCGATCAGTACTTCCTTCAGCACCCGTCGATTCTTACTGGTTGCTATGTAGCAGAAAATGTCTCGCGCCCGCCGTGTCGTCCAGGCGTCGGCGGCAAACTGAACTGAAGGATCGCGGAAGATCTCCACTGGACCGAGCACCCGTATCGTCAGATCCGTGATACGGGCAGGCGGTTCTGACTGAGATTGGATCCGCACCGGCCGCAGCGAGCGTTCTGCACTTAGTTCCTCGCGAAGATCTACGGGCAGGCGATCCGCGATGTCTTCATGTCCGAATATCGCCGGATTTCGCCGGATCTCCCGCCGCAGCCAGTACTCGTAATCGAAACGAGTCGAAAGATCCAGGGCCCGCCGAACGGACTCGATCATGGCTTTCGTGTTTCCCTGAACAGAGTACGTCTCTGCCAGAAGCATCGCTGTCAACGCTTCGTCGTAGTAGTGATTGTGGCGGTTGAAATAATCGAGCAGTTCGCGGAGGTGCACGTCAAGATCTCCCGAAGTGCCTTCCGCAAGATCAAGTTGATAGCGACGCAGACGCGCGGTGCGAACCCCGTGTTCGTTTCCCTGCCGTTCACGTCCCGTGATCAAAGCCTCCAGCAACGCGCGCGCCTTCGGGAGTTCACCACGCATGCGGAAGAAAGCCGCGCGTTCTTCGTTCAACTCCTTCGACGTGATGTCAATCTCTGCCTCATCGTATGCATTCGCGGCCCGCTGGTAGAATTCCTCAGCGTGAGCGAAGTCGCCTTTCTCGCGATAGAAATTCGCGTAGGCTTCGAATATTTCGCCTCGCAAAAACCGAAGATTGTAGAGCTGGCACAGCTCCAGCGAGCGGCTCAGGTGTTTTTCGGTGTCCTCGAATTCGCCGCGGTAAAGATGCAGGCGGGCCACGTTCAAGTGACCGATCGCTTCCTGCGGCAGTTGCTTGTCGGGCTGGCCCTCGCGAAAAATGCGTCTGAACCAGCGCAAAGCCTCGCCAAAATCTCCGCGAAAGCCCGGCGCAAGCGCAAGATTGTGTGTCACGAGGCGAACGTATTGCTCGTTTCCAAGTTTGTCAGCGAGTTCGAGGGCGATCCTGAACTGCTGTTCCGCCTCGGTCCATTTCCCTTGCACGATCAGGCACAGGCCGCGCGTGTTCGCGCACTTCATGAATGTCTCCGAAGTATGAGACACGAGAGTTTCGGCACGCTCGATAAGTGAGAACGCCTCCAGGTATCTGCCGCGGCGACGCGCGAGACTGGCAAGAGAGTGGAGAGCTTCGCCTTCGCCGGTTGAATCCTTAGTTTTATTCAAAAGCTCGACGGCGCGGTTCAGAAGTTTCGACGACTTTTCAACCTCGCCGTGAAGCCGTGCGACCTCAGCTTTATGCAGCAGTGAGCGAGGATATTCCTCCAGCGATCGGTCGGGTATCTGTTCCGCAAACAACCCTAGTGAAGTGAACGCACCGGCGGCGATCCACTCGTTCCCCGTTTCTGCGATCACGGCCGCTGCGCGATCGAAGTTTCGCGCGTCAAGCAGGTAGGGCAGGGCCACCTCCCACTTTCTGCCTTTGAGAAAGTGGTCGGCGATCCGGTTCCGTTCTTCGGCGACGCGTGCCTGGCCGACATCGGATCGAAGGCGACGGACTAGAAAATCGCGGAAGAGAGGATGGAATCTATATTCCTCGCCAGTCAGACGATCACCGGCAACGGTAAGAAACACGTTCTTCTGCGCGAGCTCGGGGAGTGCCGCCGAGCAGCGGAGTTCCGGAAACAGCGCGCTGCAAAGATCGAGCTGAAGCGACTCGAGCAGGGAAAGATCCATCAGCAGCCTCTGCGTGTCAGCCGACTCACGCGAAAAAACCTCTTCGGCGAAATAATCGAAGATGTTGCGTTCCGATTGCTGGAGAATGTCATGCAGGTCCAAACCCGCCGGACCCTTTGCCGAATGCATCTCCTGCTCGGCAACTTGACGAACCAGCTGAAGCGCCGTTATCCATCCCATCGTTCGCCCGCGATACTCGGCTATCTCTTTGTCTTTCAGCTCGACGTTGAGCGTTTGTTTGAACAGCTCTTTCACTTCGTCGTCGGTGAAAAGAAGATCGTCGCGTGTTATCACCAACGCAGCCGACTGCGTCTTTCGTCGCATGGTCGTAAGCGGCGGAAGGTCGCGGGTCGTTATGATCAGATGGACAAGGTCGGACGAATATTGCATGAGCCGATCGACCAGCTTGTGGACGCTGGTATCGCGGCCGATATGGTGATAGTCATCCAGGACAAGAATGAATGGCTGCTCGACCGATTGAAGTATCTCGTTTATCAGCAGGTCGGCCGATCGTTCAGGAAAGCGCAGCACCTCTTCGTTAGCTTCGCTTAAGTATGGAAAGATAGCTTCGCCGAATGCCGGATAGAGATTCTTGATGCCGTGCGCTACATAACCGAGAAAGACGACCGGATCCGCGTCAGTGTGGTCTAACTGGTACCAAACCGTGGGCCGTGTCTGGCTGCGAACAAAGTCAGCGATCAGAGTGGTCTTGCCGTATCCGGCGTCCGCCGCAACCATTGTTATGGGAGAGCCCAGGTTGGCTTGCAGCTTTTTCGTAAGCCGCGGGCGCTGAAGTAATTCGGTAACAGCCCGCGGAGGAAGCAGTTTTGTCCGGAGAAAAAAGTTTCTGTCCTGCATCGCTTCGACGAGACCTGACGGTAAGACTGTATTATGCCACGTCGCTCGATTTCTCTGTGCCACCTCTGTGCTCCCTGTGTCTCCGTGGTTATGGGAAATGCACGATACAACAACCACAGAGCAGACACAGGGAACACAGAGGTGGCAGAGAGAAATCCGAAATTAGGCAATACCGGTTATGGCCGGGGCTTAGACGATGTCCCGCTGATGAACGGAAGGAGTTTCGAAACTCGCCCGAACGTTTCCGAGTGAATGCGCGCGGCTTCGGCTTGAGAACGCCCGACCTGCTTGAGAAGCAATATCGTCTCATCTCGGTCAAAGGCAAGCGTTTTCTCGTCGATAACGTCAAGCTGCTGTTTCGAACGCAAACGCCACAACGGGTTCGGCGGCTTACTCCGGCACAGGAGAAGCAGGTCCGCAGTTTCGGAAAGCGACGGCTGCAAAATATTGAAGAACCCACCGAACCAATCGGCGTCGAACAAATGGTGTATGCCGTCAAGGACAAGCAATGGCCGATGATCCTTTGCACCAGTTTCCAACTCGGAAACTATGTTAAGGAGAAATATCGCCATCGCGGGGGGCGACGAATCGGTAACGGCGGGCAACGAGTCACCAACAGCTTTCTTGCTTCCGACCACTCGCTGCACGCTCGCTGCCAGGTAACTTGCGAAAACATTCCAATCGATGTCTGACGATTCCACCGTAAACCACGCAGCGCTCTTTCGCGTTCGTGCATATGCCGCAGCAATCGACGTCTTACCGGTCCCCGCACGACCGGACACTAGTGTCGCGGCGAAGTGGCTAAGCGATCTTTCAAGTTTTTCAATGAGTCTGGGCCGTTCGACGAGCCCCGCACAGTGCGGAATCTCAAGCTTCTCATTCAATATATGAACGCCCTCGCGTTCGCCTTTCGAAGGCGTCGCTGCGGTGTCGTCGATAGCCGGCGAATATCTTTCCGTCGAATCGAAATGGTCTTGAATGAGGAAGCTCATAGTCATCGATCAGAACATACAACCCCATCCTTGAGAAAAACTTGAACTGCACTCAAGTTTTTCTCAACCGACTCTATTTAGGATCCGCTCTAATTTAAGAGCCCCTATTAAAACGAACTCGGGATCGCGGCGGCGCTCGCCGCAAATACAAGAAGTATGCAACTGAACTGCAAGTGGGGACGATATATTATGAGTCGCCTGGTATTTGTATTGATTCGATACAACCCCGCGCAAGAATTCGGGTTTCGTCTCCTATGTCTGAATTGCCTGCGGATGCGGGGATCCCCGACTGGATCGGATGAATAGATTCTTAGCACTCCTATTGCTATTAATGCTGACGGCGCAACCCGCGTGGGCTGGCCTATCTGTCGTCAAGCCAACCGGCATCACGCTAACCGGCGCCGACGGCATCAAGTATGTTGGAATCAACGGCATTACCCTCACCGGAGCAGACGGGATCTTCAATTACAGTTCTAACGGCATCACACTCACGGGCGCGGACGGTATCACGCTGACGGGAGCGGATGCTGTCAGGTCAACAGGTCCGAACAGTGCGACGTATACGGGACCGAACGGGATCACATTGACCGGCGCCGACGGCATTACCCTTACCGGAGCTGATGGCATCACGCTGACAGGAGCCGACGGCATAACGTTTACTGGCGCCGACGGTCAGCAGTACAAAGCTGACTCGATCATCATTCGCCGGCCGAACGGAATAACTTTAACCGGAGCGGACGGCATCACGCTCACTGGTGCCGACGGCATCACTCTTACCGGGGCCGACGGCGCGACGCGCGTCGGTCTAAACGGCATTACACTTACCGGCGCGGACGGGATCACGTTGACCGGAGCCGACGGCATCACACTCACGGGTGCTGACGGCATCACGCTCACCGGCGCTGATTCGATCACGGGCTTAGGAACGACGGGCGTAGTCTTCGATCACACGAATCCAACGGGCATAACACTTACCGGAGCCGACGGCATTACCCTCACCGGTGCGGACGGCATCACGCTTACCGGCGCGGACGGCATTACGCTCACTGGAGCCGACGGCATTACGCTTACGGGTGCGGACGACACCACGGGACTTCAGAGTGTAGATCCTGAACTGGCGATTGCTCTTAATAACGCGACGGACGACAGCAACATAAACGCAGTGATCGTCTATCACATGCCGGTGACCGACGCTGACATCGCGCAGCTTCAGCAGCTCGGCATCACGGGCGGAACGCGTTTGCGCATGCTACCGATGGTTTACGTCACCGCAACCAAAGCGCAGCTCCTCGCGGTTTCAAAGCTACCGAGGGTCCGCTCGCTCTACGGTAACCGCACGCTGACGTTCAACTCCGATCCTTACTTCAACACCACCGGCGTACAGCGTGTTGCGCCGGACGACGACCTTCGTCAGGAGAATGGCTCTATGCCCGTAACCGGTCGCAATGTGACGGTCGCGGTGCTCGACACGGGCATCAACAGCCAGCACGCCGATCTTGCAGGCAAAGTAGTTCAAAATGTTCGACTAGCCGACACGCAAAGCCTCCCCGGCTTGTTCGCTTATCCGGCTCCGCTCGAGAATCTCACGAACACGGATCTCGTGAGTGGCCACGGAACTTTCGTCGGCGGCGTGATCGCCGCCAGCGGAGCGAACTCGTCCGGACGATTCGCGGGTATTGCTCCGGGTGCGCGGCTTCTAGGGCTTAGTGCCGGCGATCTAAACCTGATGCACGTCCTTTCGGGATTCGATTATCTTCTCGAGAAGAGATCCCAGTACAACGTGCGGGTAGTAAACTGTAGCTTCTCGGCGAACACAGTCTTCGATCTTAACGATCCGGTAAACGTGGCGACCAGGATTCTGACCGACGCAGGCGTTAACGTTGTATTCTCAGCGGGCAACAGCGGTTCCGGGAACGGAACGATGAACCCGTATGCGATCGCGCCGTGGGTGATCGGCGTCGGCGCGACCGATGCGGCAGGCAGACTCGCGGGCTATTCGTCACGCGGCAACTTCGGCGACGCTTTGGAGCACCCGTCGCTCGTCGCTCCTGGAACGAACATCATCAGCCTTCGGAGTGCGCCGACTATTACAGGAGCCTCCGGGATCGCTGGTGCAGACGCCCAGCGTTTGTCGGCAACCGAAATGCCGTACTACACAACGGCGACAGGCACATCGTTTTCCGCCCCACAAGTTGCCGGAGCCATCGCCTTGATGCTCGAAGTGAATCCGAACCTGACCCCGGCAAGTGTCAAGGACATCCTAAGCCGCACGGCAACGCCGATGCCTCGATACTTTTTCCACGAAGCCGGTGCCGGGATGCTCAATACGTACGCCGCTGTGCTCGAGGCCGCCTTTCCGGAACGCCACATGGGCGGATTTCGCTCAACGCTTTCGCGCAACGCCATCCGGTTCGTCACGCGCACATCGCAGACATTTGAGCAGACCGTATTTCCGAACCTGACAAGCTCAGCGAACGTCGCGATTCCGCAGAACACGGTTCAGGTCGGCGTCAATATCTATTGGGACCTCAGTGCAAATGATTTTGGCCTGAGACTTTATGATCAGTCGAATTCATTACTGGGAGAATCGAACTATCTCAACCTGCCTGGCTTCACCGGACGCCGTGAGAAAGTAGTGCTCCGCAATCCGGTGAGCCAAACGCTGCATGCGTCGATATCCCATTCAGGTTATGTGGGGACAAGCCAGCAAGTCTTCGGCGCGGTCGAGGTAACGCAGGTTGAGTATCCGGTCATGCTCGATCAGTCGACCTTCTCGCCGAACCAGGCCGCCCAGGTCGAGAAGAGCCTGCTTGCAAATCTGATGCTGCCGGAAGGCCGAAAATTCCGACCGCACGCAGCCGTCAGCCGCCTTCAACTTGCCGAGGCACTGATCCGAGCGGGCCTGGTTCCGCAATACATGGCGTCAGCGGCGATGTTCGCTGATGTTCGCGACGTGGATTCGCGGAACGCGGTCGAGAGCACACAGGCGTTCCCGACCGGTTCACTGTTTTATGATGCGACCTCCGGCAGGAAGTTTTATCCTTACAACGGAGCCACGAAACTCGCGGCGGCGATCGCGTTCGTTAAAGCCGCTGGCCTCAATTCTCAGGCCGCCACCGCTTCGCTTCCCCTCACAGTCTCCGACGCCTCGTCGATACCCGCCGCGTGGCGAGGCTACGTCGCCGTCGCTCTGCAGCGAGGCTTTGTTTCCCTCGACGGCAATGCGTTCAACCCATCGCGCAGCCTCACGCGGGTCGAACTCGCAACGTCGCTCAACACGCTTGTAGCGCAATAACCCCCTCTGCACCACCATTGAGGTTTCTATCCTCAACGGCTCCTCACGTAACGCATCTTCACGCGACCATCTGAATGCACGAGAAGCTGAGCGATTCTGAATCCGTTGCAACCAGCTTCAGCCAGCCGAGGAACCGTTAAAAAAAGCAATTTTGGACAAGTAAATAAGAGAGAGTTTGATAAATGTTACGGACCCCATCCAGCGCGTTTTAACTTGGATCTTTTGGTTCCGAACAAACCGGTGTAGGCCTCTTTTAAGGAGAAGCACATGAAGAGGAAAATGCTTAGCCTCAGCCTCGCTCTCGTTGTCGCGCTTGTGCCGGTATTTACTACCGGTCAGGTGCACGTGCTTAAAGTTAAAGATTCCAAGGTCGGCAAGGCCGCTCAAGCCGGACCTGACCTCTACATAAAGGACACACCAGCGGACACAGGCATCGAGCCGAACCCGGATACTGGACCCATGTGGGTGACGGAAGACATCTGGGTGCGAAACAACCCGGATCCGGGTTATCAACCTTTTCCCTTTCCCGAGTTGACACCTCCGTGGACTCCGCTGCCACACGAGAACCCGGAATATCGTGATCCGAAATACAGCACGCCCAACTACGTGTATATACGCGTGCGTAACCGTGGCACTGCGGCCTCGACCGGCACAGAACGATTGCGGCTTTACTGGGCCAAAGCATCTACCGGACTCGGCTGGCCTACGCAATGGGTGGATTATATGGCGAGCAACTGTGGGCCAACCAAACTCTACGGCGCGGAAGTCACCAAGCCGCGTAAGAATGCGGCGACGGCGACGACTGCCGAGCGTGACGCTTACCGCGATGCAATTCTCTCAGTGGGAACACTACCGGCTTTCGTCTTTCCCGGCGGCATCACTTACTGGCACAAGCAGGATGAGGTGCACCAGTTTGGCCCGCCCAACAGACACGGCACATCTGCTTTTCTCCCGTGGCACAGAGAGTTCATCAATCGCTACGAAGTGCTTCTTCAGGAAGCCAATCCGCTCGTCACGCTGCTTTATTGGGACTGGACCACCAACCCGTCCGGTTTTTTCAATTCCAGTTTTATGGGCGCGTCAGGCAGCGGCCCCGGCTCGGCCCCCATCGGACCACCATTCCATCCGCCGGTAGGACCGACGCTCTTTCCGCCAGCGGTTTCACGCGATCAGGGGGGCAGCGGTTGCTGCACTGTGCCGACCACATTCACGGACGCCTCTGTGTTGGGGCAGACTACTTATGCCCCCAGCGGCTTCAACCAATTTTTGGAAAACAACCCGCACAACTATTCGCATGTCTACATCGGCGGGGTCAGCGGCAACATGAGCTTTATCCCGCAAGCTGCGGAAGACCCGTTCTTCTTCATGCTGCATGGCAACGTAGACCGGCTCTGGGCGCAGTGGCAACGTAATCCGGCTGCACTGACGCGGCTTGATCCGGCAACGGCATATGACGGCCATTCCAGCAACATCAACATCACGACTAACATGAGGCCGTGGGACGGCACAGGCCCACCTATCCAGCCGTGGACAATCGCGGACGGTTATATCGTGGTCAAGAATCCGAAGCACCCGTCGGTCGTCTCGCCACCCATCTACGACACCGCGCCGCTGGTCGTTCCGATCTTGCAGCCCGGCGAAGCCGTGGTCATACAGGTTCCATGGTATCCGCCCAACCCTGCCGACTTTGCCTGCTTTGGCGATCCGGGGCATATGTGTCTGCTGGGACGTATCGAGACATCCACCACCCCGCCGTTCGGCATGACCTTTCCCGAAATCGTGAACGTCAACACGAATACACGGAACAACAACAACATCGCCTGGAAAAATGTCACCGTGGTTGACAATTTCCCCGGCGGGTCAATGGCTGCATCCATTCTGATTCGCAACATCTTTCCCCAAGCGGTGGTCGCACAGCTACGCCTGGTGAAACCGAATCAAGGACCTACGTTCCTGGATTACGGCAGCATCTTTGTGGATATGAAATCGGAACTGTTTGCGCGTTGGACCGAAGGCAATTCAGCCGGTGAGGGGTTCGAAGTCGTGGGGCCGACCACCATCAAAGTCACAAACCCACAGACCGTGCTTGCGAACATCCGGCTCGAACCGCAGGAAACTTTTCCAGTAGAGGTCCGGTTTGTGCTGAACAACAATCAGCAGGTGCCGCAGGGAGTAATACCCAAGTGGGACTTGATACAGCTTGGCGCGCCCGACAATCCCAACGCCATTGTGGGCGGGCAACGCTTTGAAGCGGACTTCCAGAAGATCGTTCTCGTCAAAGCGGGCAGCCAGTGGCGTTATCTGGACACCGGAAACGGCCCCGGCGCGAATTGGACAGCTCCTGAGTTCGATGATTCGCAATGGAAGCTGGGCCGTGCGGAGTTAGGATTTGGCAACGAGCCGGTGACAAACATTAGCGGCGCAACGCCAGATGCATGGCGGATTGCCACCTATTTCCGGCACTCTTTCGATGTCGCTGATCCGAGCTTTTACAAAAGCCTGATCCTGCGGCTGAAACGCGACGATGGCGCTGTAGTGTATTTGAATGGGAAAGAAGTTAGCCGTACCAATCTGGCCGGAGGTGCGTTGACACCGTCGACAACCGCAACACGCGAGGTGGACGGACTGGAGGAAAAAGTCTTCTTCCCGATTGCAGTGAGTCCCGGACTACTGCGTCAGGGTCGCAACACAATCGCGGTCGCGATTCATCAGAACGCGCTTGGCAGTCCAGACCTGACCTTCGATCTGGAACTGTACGCGAATCCAGCCGTTCAGGGTTTCGCGCCCAATGTAGGTTTCGTGTCGTCTATCGAAGGCTCGCTGTGGCAAACCGGGCAGGTCATTCCGATTCAAGCCGAGGCGCTTGACACAGACGGGCAGATCAAGTCGGTCTCATTCTACGCGGATGGGAGACTGCTTGGGACAGATGACACAGCGCCCTATACCTTCCACTGGCAGGGCGCGTCAGTGGGAGCGCATAGGCTCCGGGCAGTGGCAGTAGACAATGAGCAGCGACAGTCAATAACGGATACAACTGTCGTAGTGGTTGAAAACGTGCCGCCCATTGTCCTACTGACTCAGCCAAGTGACGACTCGATGTTCGCTGTAGGCGCAAATATTACAGTCGCCGCCAACGCATCCGACGCCACCGACGGCATCAAGCAAGTCGAGTTTTTCGTGAGAGAGGCAGATTTCTTTATGTCTCCCACCAAGTCGATTGGCATCGGAACGCGTTCGGGTTCGACTTATACTGTCTCGCTCAAACTGCTGACGCCGGGGCACTACATGGTGTGGGCAGTAGCGACGGATGATCGCGGAGCGACTAGCGACTCTAATCCCATACATGTTGGGATAGGGCAGCACTAAACTTTCTTCACTTGTTGAATCGTTCCGATATGCAAGACATCGAAACGGCAGTCGAGAACCTGCGTTCCAGCGTTACTTAAAGGAGGTTGCAAGGAACGTAGAGTAAAAAGAAATGCACAGGAGAGACACTGCGGCAAGCAATCATGCCGCTGTGTCTCTTTTTGTGGGTCTCCTCTAGTCATCGATTGAAAGCTGCTTTGATGCAGAACGTCAATGAGCAAACCCGTCCGCATCCTCACCATCGCTGGCACCCTCCCTCGTGAAAATAAATTCTTGAGCCATGAGTAACCTCCTAAAAAGACTTCAGTGGCCCAGCACCAGCAAAATCAGCAACGCCACAAAACCAACTACCAGCAGCCGGCCGATTGCAACCAGCCGGGCAGCTCCGCAAGCAGTCCCATCACCGTCTGATCGTTCATTTGCTGAAGCCTAAGCGAAGCTCACTGACAATGGAAGTCACGAACAGGCCCAATGGTTGAAGTTGCAGGTGCTGCCGCCTTGTCGTATCGTAACGGCAACCACTCGGGACCGTTTCAAAGGTAACCCATTCGATTTCTGGCTGGCGGCAGTGTTATTTCATCCGAACCACGATCGCGGCGTCCGCGTATCGCTCTACAACGCCCCAAATTTGTGAGACAGAGTAATGAAATTTGCGAAGCTGATTCTAAAGAACGTTTTGCGCAACAAGCGACGTACACTCCTGACCATTTCCAGTCTCGTTGTGTCGCTCTTTCTGATCATAACTCTCGCTACCATCCTGACCGAGTTCGAGCGCGGCCATGAAGAAGCCAACCCTTTGCGCCTGATGACACGTCATTCTGTTTCGCTCAGCTTCTTACTACCGATTGGCAACCAGGAACGCATTAAAGCTTTGCCGGGCGTTAAAGAGGTGATGCCTTTTACGTGGTTTGGTGGCATTTATATAGACGAGAAGAACTTCTTTGCTAACTTCGCCGTCGACGCCACCAGGCTCAGGAGCATATTTCCTGAACTCAAGATGTCAGATGCGGAATGGCAAGCCTTTATCAACGACCGGCAAGGAGCAGTTGTCGGTCAAAAGCTGGTACAACTATATGGTTTTGCTCCCGGACAGCGAATCACGTTGAAGAGTCCGATATACAATGAGAGCGTCGAATTCGTAGTCCGCGGCATTTGCACCGGCGGCGATGAGAAGACGCTCTATTTTCACCACGAGTATCTCAATGAGTTGGTGCCCGAATGGGGGAAAGACAAGGCTGGTCTTTTCAGCATAATGGCCAACTCCGCGGAAGACGTCCCGCGGATCGCTCAAGCAGTTGACTCGATGTTTGTGAACTCTGATGCGCCGACTAAAACCGAAAGTGAACGTGAGTTTGCAATCAGTTTCGAGACGATGATGGGGGGCGTCAAACAATTCCTTTACGGCATCATGGCGGCGATTACTTTTTCGTTGCTGTTAGTGATGGGAAACACGATGGCCATGACTGTGCGCGAACGCACGAAGGAAGTGGGCACGCTGAAAGCCATCGGTTTCAAGCGGCACACCATTGCCGGCCTGTTTCTTGGTGAGTCGTTACTACTGGCCGTTATTGGCGCGGCGATTGGGATTGGGGCATCGATGCTGATTTTTAGATCAGTTGATCTGAGTCTTTACATACCAAATTTCTATGAGTTCGTGCCAACGACACAAACATTGATGGCCGCCTTCTTGTTATCGATCGTCGTCGGAACTGTGAGCGTGATTTATTCAACTTATCGCGTGACGGGTCTAACGATTGCCGAAGCGCTACGGAGCACTGAGTAACATGGCATTACCGCTCAAGTACAACTTCCGCAACATCGTGGTGCGCAAGGGCAGCACATTGGCGACCGCACTCACGATCAGTTTAACGGTCGCGGTTTTTCTACTGGTGATGGCCCTGGCGCGAGGAATTGATCTCACTCTTACGAGTAGCGGTGAACCGCTAAACATGATCGTGCTGCGGGAAGGTAGTACGGCTGAACTTAACAGCGACGTGACACAAGAGAACTTCAAGAACCTGATTTACCTCGACGGAGTCGAACGCGAAGGTGATCAGCCGCTGGCTGCGGGCGAACTTATCACGCTGATCTACAAGGCGCGGAAAGGGATGAGCCAGGGATCCAACGTTACCGTCCGTGGTGTTGGTCCAATGTCTTTCAAACTACGCTCTGGCTTCCAGACCGTGGCCGGCCGCTGGTTTCAATCAGGTCTCACCGAAGCAGTTGTCTCGAAACGAATCGCTGAACGTTTTCAAGGCCTTGATGTAGGAGACAAGTTTCGCATTCAAACAACCGACTATACGGTGGTTGGTCTGTTCGACTCTGCCGGTAAGGCTTTCGAGTCGGAAATTTGGGTTGACGTAAACTCTCTTTCGAGCACGACGAAACGCGAGAGCTTTTGTTCGGCGTTGTTGCGGGTGAAAGACCAGGGTTCTCTCGCGGCTCTGTCAAAGCGAATTACGGATGATCCGAAATTGCACCTGAAGGCTTTATCGGAACGGCAATTCTACGAGGAACAGCAAGGCACGGCTTCAGGTGCGCTGAAGGGGCTGGCAGTCTTTATCTCTTTCATCATGGCAGTGGGCGCGGGCTTTGCGGGCATGAACACGATGTATGCGGCGGTTGCAAGACGCACCAAAGAGATAGGAACGTTACGTGTTCTGGGTTTTAGCCGTCGTAGCATTCTCGCCGCTTTTCTATTGGAGTCAGTAGCGATTGCTTTGATTGGTGCAGCGATCGGCATTTTACTAACCCTGCCGTTGAATTTGGTATCGACCGGTACTTCTAATTGGACGACCTTCAGCGAGATTGCTTTCAACTTTCGCGTCACTCCGGATTTGATGGTCTCGGCGCTGATCTTTGGCGCGATAATCGGATTGGTAGGCTCGCTGTTGCCTTCGATTCGCGCCTCCCGATTTCGCATTGTTGATGCGCTTCGGGCGTGATGAATGAAGTTGGGCACTCTTTGTAAATAATGGTTACTACTTCCAAACCAAAGGAAGATCAGGAGAGTCTTAACCAGCGGCTCCGGAGCTTGAAGATCGATCGCGCGCCGGCGCCTTCGGCCGCCACGAAGAACCGTGCGCCAAAGCTTTTGCTGCTTGCCATAGCAGCGGTGCTGGCCGTGCTCGCACTTGGTTACGCCTACGTAACTTCCTCGGCCAAGAGCATCTCGGTTGCGCAGGTGAAAGTGGAGAGCGGAGCACCACAAGGTGAGACCGTGCTAACAGCGTCGGGTTACGTGGTGGCCCATCACAAGATCGCGGTGGGTGCTAAAGTGATGGGCCGTGTCGCGTGGATCGGTGTCGAGAAGGGCGACACAGTGCAGGAGGGACAAGTCCTCGTGCGTTTGGAGGACACTGAATTTCGGGCCCAGGTAAATCAGGCGCAGGCAAACCTGGCCGCGGCGCAGGCCCGGTTGGACCAAATGCGAAGTGGATCGCGTCCCCAGGAAAAACTCAGAGACAAGGCGGCTGTGATCCAGGCTGAGGCAAACCTGAAGAAGGCGCAAGCAGAATATGAGCGTACCGAGAAACTCTATCGAGCAGGCGTTTCGTCAAAAGCCGAGTTTGACGCGGCGTTGGCAGAACGCGACACATCGGCCGCTTTGCTCGAAGCCGCCCGCCAGGCGAGCTCAATGACCGACATCGGCCCTCGTCCCGAAGAGATCCGCGCCGCTGAAGCGCAGGTACAACAGATGAGAGCGGCGCTGGACTACGCAAAGACTCAGCTTGCAGCTACCGAAATTAAAGCACCAGTAAGGGGCACGGTGCTGGAGAGAATTGTAGAACGCGGTGAAATGGTAACTCCATCCGCTTTCGGTGGTTCAGGCGCACGCACGTCTGTGGTCGATCTTGCCGATCTCACAGATTTGCAAATTGAATTGGACATAAGCCAGGTCGACTTTGCCCGATTAAAGATGGATCAGAGAGCCGAAATCATTCCGGAGGCTTTTCCCAATCTAAGATACACCGGTTTTATCGCCGAGATTGCGCCCGAAGCGAACCGAGCGAAATCAACTGTTCAGATCAAAGTCAAAGTTGAAAATCCTAATCAGCAATTGCGGCCGGAGATGAATGCTCGTGTTAATTTTCTGGCAGCGAAGGCAAGTGATAACAATACCAGTTCCGCTTCAAGGGTCCTGGTACCAAAACAGGCAGTGCTGCACAAGGACGGAAGTTCATTTGTGTTCGTCGTCAAAGGCAACCGGGTCGAACAACGGACGCTGCGAACAGGTGAAGAAGCTGGCGATGCTTACCACGTTCTCGATGGATTGAGTGGTAACGAATCGGTGGCTATTACTGGCATTGACAAGTTGCGCGACGGAGATCGCGTCAAGGTACAGTAGCTGGAGAATGAATCTTTATGGCTGGACTCATAGTGCAAGTTAGAAATGTGAGCAAGCGCTTTTCTCGTGATGGGTTTGAAGTCGTCGCTTTGGATAACGTAAGTCTGGAGATTCAGGCGGGAGATTTTCTGGCCCTGATGGGACCGAGTGGTTCCGGCAAGTCCACGCTGCTGAACCTGCTGGCTGGAATCGACCGCACCAGCGAAGGCGAGGTGGAAGTCCTGGGCACGCCGCTGGCTCGGCTGACCGAGAGTCAGTTGGCAGCCTGGCGTAACACGCACATCGGATACATCTTTCAAACGTTCAATCTCGTACCAGTTCTCACCGCATTTGAAAATGTAGAGCTACCCTTGCTACTGACAAAACTGAACAAGGAACAGCGTCGTAAGAACGTCGAAACGGCGCTGGAGTTGGTGGGTCTCGCTGACCGCATGGGCCATCAACCGCGCCAGTTATCCGGCGGACAGGAACAACGCGTCGCCATAGCCCGCGCCATCGTTACCGATCCGGATTTGATTCTCGCAGACGAGCCTACCGGAAATCTCGATGCTCGTTCCGGTGAAGAGATTTTGCAGATACTTTCCACGCTTAACCACGAACTCAAGAAGACTATCATGCTCGTGACGCACGATCCTCACGCAGCAAGCTTTGCGACACAGCAACTGCATCTCGAGAAGGGTGTTCTGAGCGAGGCGGTAAGCACAATATGAGTTTCGTTCGGGGCAGGCTTTTTTTTACAGTACTGACGTTAGATAAAGCGACATGTTGATGACGATCAGCACCACCCAACTAAGAGTCCATGGCCAGCGAAAGCCATCGCGGCGTAGCAATGCGTGCAACATCATGGCCATCAGGACCACGCTCGCCAGTACATTGACGATTGAAATCCACACCCACGGTTGCACGGTCAGAAAGTTATAGAACGCTGCCGGCAACAGTGCGATGGATCCGATCAAACAGACCCACCCGAGTCGGTTCCAATACCTCAATCTATTTTTTCCATCCAGAAAAGCAGCAGACAACAGTAGCTGGATGGTCCAGGTAAAGCATGGGATTAAGAGTCCTTTGGTCAGAACTTCTCGCCAGCTAACAGTCTGGAAGAAAACTATTAGAGATGCCGAGAAAACGGCCGTTACCAAAAAGGAGCCAAGGAAAAGGAGAATGATTTTTTTCATTCAGAACTGGATTGATCCACAACTTCGTAGTGAACGACCTTTGGCTCAGACTGTAAAAGAATCGAGACTGTGCACGACGAAAGCTACCTCGCACACTGTTCGAGAAACGGCCTAATGTTTTGAAAACTCAGTCGTTCCTTACGGTCCATATATTCACGCAATCCATCAATAGCAGTCCAGGTAGGATGGTAGCGGCCATAAATATCGTCGGCATCCAGATCACCCCAACTGCCGTCAGCATGCTGTTGCGTGAGAAGAAAGCGAGTCCCTTTAATTACGAGCGGGTGATCTTCCTGGAGGCCGAACGACTTCAGAGAGTCCAAAATCTCGCCCATCGTTTCCGGATCCTCCATCACAATCGCCTGCTTTAGGTTTTTCTTTAAGAATTCATATTCTTGAGGTAACCAACCGGGAGAAAGTCTGTAGAGGCTGTAGTCGTTTAAGGTGTAAACAATATGCGTCACCGCATAGATGGCCCAATAAAAGTCCGGGTCATCTTCGTCGTATTCAGGGTAGGGACGCATTTGGGGCAGCCACTTGATGACGTCAGCGTAGGATGCGCCTAATTTTATTCCAGCGCGCTCACCGAGATAGGTTCGAATTAACGCATCAAGCCAGACCGCATAAGTACTCATCATGACCAGTCGCTTCTTGCACTCGCGGCAGGTTTTGCGCCCGCGTTCGTTATAGAGGCCACACGCGCATTGGTCCGGCAAATCTTCAGATGGCGGCTCGCGGACCGGATCAAAACCCAGATAATCTTGTGGGCTGAAATCGGCTGCGGTCTTACGAAGGATTTTCTTGAAACGGTCATCACAAACGCCCAATCTCTCGGCTGCATCGCTGCCCATCACAAGATATGCAATTGTGTCGGCATCAGGATCAAGCGGAAGTCGCGCCTGCTCTCGTCTCCAGTAGCGGGCCCTCTCACGTCCCATCCTCCGCGCAGTCCGGCGGAGGTTGAGATCCTTCGAGGTCGACTCAATGCAGTAGAAACAACTCAGAAAGTCGTAACCATACATCTCGAAGTTTTCCGGATCGCAAGCTGTCCGATAAACAAAGTCGAGCCCTCGCTCAATCGCCTGCCGTCGTTCTTCTTTGGTGACTTGGATCAAGAGTTTAGGTTGATCGAGGCCTTGCCTGAAAAGTCGTCATAGATACTCTTCTCTGTGCAACCACGGAGGCTGCACAGAGAAATCACGATAATTCGAACTACTTACAAGGACCACTTTGGAATAGTCTACTAAATAAACAAGTGTGAACGGTCTAAATCCTCACGAATGATCCGCAACTCTTCGTCCGTGGGGATCTCGGTTGTTGTGAGTTGTGGTGAAATGTGTACCTCCCAACCGATGTTCTCTCTTACTTGTTCAACGGTGCATCCCGGATGCAGTGAAGTGAGCACCAACTCACCGTCAGAAAATCCATAGCATCCCAGATCCGTGATGACCATTCCCGGACCACCTCCCGGCAGGCCCAGCTTGCGCCGGCCTTCTGGTCCATCGACAAATCCGGGAGACGTAATGAAATCCACGCGTTCGGGAAAAGAGCGTTTGCTTTGCAGCGCGATAACAAATACTCGCCTTGCCAGAATCGCAATCTCACAGGCGCCACCACTACCTGGCAAACGCACTTTCGGATGCTGATAGTCTCCGATGACAGTTGTGTTGAGATTCCCGAATCGGTCGATCTGAACACCTTGCAGAAATCCCACATCGATGAGTCCGCCTTGCAGGTAGAAGCTGAACACATCAAACATCGAAAAGACACCAAGCGAGTTAGTAACGAGCGACGGATCACCAATTGAAATCGGCAAACGTTTAGGGTCGGCCCCCACCGCGCCTGATTCGTAGATGAGAACCAGTTGCGGCGCGTGCAACCGGCGAGCCAGGTTACAGGCAAGGTTCGGTAGTCCAATCCCAACAAAAACTACCTCGCCATCACGAAGCTGACGTGCTGCCTGGCAGACCATCAACTCTTTCGGGCTGAAACGTTGTCCATCAATAACCATAGTTGACCGGCTCACAGTAATCAGGTCGCGCTTTCAGGCGATCTATATGAGCGCCCATGCGCCGGACATACTCGGCGCGATCGCGCAGCCCGTATACCCACTCTTCCAGGTATCTATTGAACGAGTCTTCATTTTTCGAAATCTCGCGCCAACGAACATAGAAATCGTTGTCGCGATCATAAAAGCCTTGCGCAAAGGAAGGGTGGCAGCCAAAAGGTTCATGCACCACCGCGCTAACGATCAATCCCGGAATCAACGTTCGGTTTGGATCGGAGCGAATAACACTTTCCGAAACAATCTCTTCAGCGACCACTATCGTGTTCCGTGAAGCGAATGCAGCCTCTTTCTGCACTCCAATGAGTCCCCAAATTTGCGCGTTGCCATTCTCGTCGGCGCGTTGAGCATGAATGATCGCTGTGTCAGGATTCAACGCCGGCACTGCGGCCAATTCTTCTCCCGTGAACGGACAAGCGATCGTCTTGATCAAGGGATTGACGCGAGGAAGATCGCTGCCCATGTAGTTTCGCAGCGGATAGAACGGCAGCTTCGCTGCGCCGGCAGTCAAACGCGCGACCATACCATAGTGCGAGTATTCTTCGAGTTCGATTGAATTGGGAATGCCCTGCTCGACAGCTCTGCGAAGAGCATAAAGTGGACCGGCGCCTGGATTTCCCGCCCAACTAAATACCAGTCGTCGTACGCAACCAGCTCCGATTAATTGATCGTAAATAAGATCGGGCGTGAGGCGGCAAACGGTTAGATCGCGTCGTCGTTGACGGATGATTTCGTGCGCGGCCGCAAAACAGATGAGATGGGTGAAGCCCTCGATGACAATTACATCACCGTCGTGCACAAACCGGCGTATGGCTTCATCCATCGCCATTATTTTGGTTTGTTCATCCACAGATTACACAGATTACACAGATTCCATTAATCTGTGTAATCTGTGGATATGTGGTGATCCCGACAATGTTGAACTAGATACCGGGTTCAATTGCTGACGCCGCGCGCTTGAGAGCGCGAGTGAGACGCTCAACTTCTAATTTCGCGCGCGACTGGTCACGGGCCTCGATTGCCTCGGTGAGCGCGGGAAGGACCAGCGGTTTATAGGTGGGTCGAGGAGCGTAGATCAAATGCTTGAACCATGGCCGACCGACGAGGCCTTCCGGATCAAGAAGCGCGCGCTCAACCTTCATCAATCCCCTGTGTACGCGCTCAACCCGAGCCATGTCGCCTGCTGCGACAGCTTTGCGCGCGACTTCGAGCGCCGTGCGACCGTTTTTCTCCCAAACCTTGGCAGCTTCACGAACCTGGCTGAAATCGACTTCGACTCCCAGCCGGCGCGCCACAGTTTCGGTTTCATCGAGATAGCTCTGCACCTCCTGCGCATAAGCGGCGTAGTCCAACGGCACATAATCGCATTCGGAGAGTTGCAGGGCGGCGACCGCCCAGTATCTTCCCATAGCGGCGTGATAGTAGTAGCCGGGATCACCAACGCGATCGACCCAGGTGAAGCTGTCGTAAATGGAGTGATAGACACCGTATGGGCCATCAAATGTAAGATCCGCAACCGGCAGGCCCAGGAAGTTAAGGAAGACTGTGTAATCCGAGCCAGATCCGAGTCGTGTTGTTACCGTGGGCTCCTTGGCGTCTTTGGTTTGACGGAGCCAAGCGTCATAAATAGAACCACCGCTTGGATCGGGAACCTCTCGTGCGACCTCGCGCAGGAAGTTAGCAAGCGCTGGTACTGCGGCGGCTGTGAAGGAATTGCCCGAAGCCGAACTGTCAACATTCAGATAAGCGAGCGCTCCTGCCTGGAGTCGTTCGGCCTCCAACTCGCCCCATTCCGTACTTCCGGTCAGCGTAAATTCCTCCGCATCCCACGACGCAAAAACCAGCGTGCGTCGCGGCTTCCAGCCACTTCGTTTGAGTTCTCCAAACGCCCGCGCCGTTTCCATTAGAGTCGCGCTGCCGCTGCTCGGATCGACACCTCCGAAGACCCATGCATCGCGATGATTTCCCAGAATCACCCACTCATTTGGTCGTTCGGCACCGCGTAAGCGACCCACGACGTTCCAGATTGAACGCACTTTCTTGTCATTCTGGATTACCAGATGAAGCTCGTCTGATGTTGGACCAAGACGATATGTGAAAGGCAATCCTCCTTGCCATTCAGCCGGAACAGCGGGTCCCGTCATCTTTTCCAAAATACGGCGAGCGTCTTTGTAGGACATTGGCGCCGCTGCCACGGTGGGCATCGACACGGCTGACTCGGCCGGAAGAAAACGGCCTCCGGGAACTGAAGCCCAGCCCGGTGTACGCGGATCCCCGGGCAAATTGAAATCGTAGACAATACCGCCCCTTTGCAGATGACTTTCCGGACCCCACGGACCCCACGGATACACATCACCTTTCTTGTATCCATCATCAGCGGGATCGGAGTAGAGGAGTAACGCAGCTACTCCACGTCGCTGGGCCGTCAGAGCCTTGAACCCACGGTAGCTGTAAGGCACCGAGTAGCGCGCCAGGGCTATCTTGCCTCGCACGTCAACTCCTTGCCGTGCAAGCAAGTCGTAGTCTTCAGGATTACCGCTATTGACATAGACCACCGGCGCGGTCACATCGACATCCGCGGAGTAGGCACAGTAGGGTATCCCAACGTCTTTGTTATACGAGTCCTTGTCCTGCGGAATTGGCTCTTCCTTTAGCGAGAGCTTCTCGTTTGCACCCACGAGTGTTGCTTCATAGCGAATGGGCCATGGGAGGTAAACGGGATGCTCGATGAGCTCCACATCTTCCAGTCCGTAGTCTTTCCATTGCTTCGCAATATGCTGCGCGAGTTCGTAATTGCGAACCGAGCCGGCCATGTGTGGCTGCTCGGTGAAGATGCGGTGTTCGCGCCGGCAGTTTTCGGGACGAATGGTCTGGAGGAGGCGAGCCTGAAGAAGTTTAAGCCTGTTGGTGTTAGCGAGTGAAAACCCCTCACGAGTGCTTTCTGGAACACTCAGAGTCGTGGCAGTTATTAGCAGGAGCAGAATGACGGAGTAACGGACCAAAGTGCCACTCAGGTATCACGGCCGCCAAAAGGGTGTCAAGCTTCTAAGAAACGAATCAGGATCCCAGGACCATTGCCGACAACCAGGGCGCCGGCACAATTTCTGGATGACGACGCTCCTGCGCTTGCTACTGAGCAGAACTCGCAACGTGCAATCGCGCTTGACGCGGGCACATTCGTGCGTGAGCCGTTCCTGATCACGAATCCGTTCTACTTTGGCCCCGATCGTCGAACGCGGGTTATTCTCATTACAACCAACTTGACGGGGAACCCGTCAATCATCGCGCGTGCCGTAGACTCAATGCTGACGAATTACAATCTTCCGGTTGAGTTCGCTGGTCCGTTGCCGGGCTTGCCGGACTTCACTCAGATAGTGGTGAAACTTCCTGACGAAATACTGCTGGCGGGAGATCTACAAGTAACGATCAACGCTCACGGCAAGACAAGCAACGTAGTGCTGGCCGGCGTCAGGCCGTAGAGCCACGGGATACGCACAGTTGCTTAGAACCTGCGCGAACTATCCTGTGGTAACGCCCCTCTTCTTCATATCAATGAATGACAGTGTCGAGGTAGTGATGTCCTAATCTGAACGCCGAAGGCGTTTACCAGTTTGAGCCCAGGGTTGGTACAACCCTGGGTCATAGGGCGAGAAGGATTACTACGCTGAAAGCGTTCGCGAGCAAGGCGCCACTTGCCAATGCTTTCAGCATTGGTACCAAAATAACCGTTTAGTCCCAGGGTTGGCGGAACCGCCACCCTGGGCTGAAATTGGTAAACGCCTTCGGCGTTCAGATTAGGACATCACTACTCAGTTTCGATGCCTACTTACTGGTTATCGACTCGTCCCTCGATTACTGCTTGTATGCCAGACGACACGTTGGAAAAGAAATCGAAGCCGGTAATCGCCTCGACCTGATCCACGCTCACCCGGTAGGTTCGCCAATCACTGTTAATCGATCCGGAGTTAGGTACTACCACCGCAATCGTTCTTGTCGACGTAGTCACTCGTGAAACATCGTTACTTCCGACGGGCAATACGATGATTACCTTCCACGTTTGAGCAGGCACCGCCACATGACCGTTCGCAATGAAGTACTGCAATCCCTGACCACCGGAAATAATGTAAAGCTCGTTGCCTTGTGAAACGAGGGTTCGGCTGTAGCTTTCCAGGTTGGCCCACACGCCCTGATTGTTAGCCGGAAGCTGCGGAATCATATTGGTCATCAGGAAAGTGGCAGAGTTGGCGGCGACAGTGACGGTGCGATCTGCTGAAGGGCACATGTGGCCTCGATCAAAGCCTGAACCGGAAAAATCCGTCGCCTGAACTCGATACCAACCGGCTGGCAGAGTCGTATCGGCGCGAAAATCATCCTGGCGTGGTGTACTTCCCAGCCACGATGAGTCCAGGTGCCAGCTCACCCAGTTTGGCCCACCGTTATCACGACTGTACGACAGTGCATACTGCGGCTTTTCCATCAGGTAATTGTTCGGCAGCGACACGTTGGTAACCGCGTTGCTTGGGTTTCCCATCGTGAGATGCTCGCTGGTGGTTGGTGTGGGAGTCGGAGTCGGAGTCGGAGTCGGCGACGAAAAATCACCGATCTGGACATTGTCAATGTTGATGCGGTTGGCGCCGCCGGAGACTTTTCTGATCTCAAAGCGAATTGAGTTGGCGTTGTTGACGGTAAAGTTTGCTGTCTGAAGTGTCGTCGAACTGGTAGTCACGGTTGACCCGACTTGAGTCCAGGTGCTGCCGTTGTTTGTTGACGACCACAGTTGCCACGTGCTTGAACCGTCGCTGCCGAACACTGCGTGTTGAATAGAAACAGTTCCCGCGCCAGTCTTATTAAAGTTCATGTGGATCAGACCGGTATTCCGAATGCGGGCTGAATAAGCGCCTGTCTTTCTGTCAGTAGAGAGATTGCCCGTCAGCGCATCGTCCATGAACCACGAGCCAGTGCCCAGCGTTACGTTGGCGGCCGCGTAGGCAGTTTTGCCGCCTGCTTCGAATCCTTCGCTAAGCGGCGCCATCGTTGCGGTTGTCAGGGAAATCGTCAGGACAACCAGCACAGCAGAAAATGCAAGCAGCGTTTTGGCAACAATTCCGACCTTCAACTTTTTCATTCGATTTGCCCCTTTCCTCTGTGGTGGTTCGTCAGCAGTCACACCTGTAGCCGGCGAACAGCGGTTGAAAACGGAGTACGCAGATCGAGACCAACTGCATACATTTGTGGTTCTGGGACTGGATCCCCAGCGGCGCTATGCCGAAGGGATGGGAGTGCGATTGAGTGTTACTTTCGGGTTATGGTCTATCCAACTGGGCAACAAAAGGTGGTACGGCGGTTTTTATATCACGGCTTGGCGGATATGAATAGCTAAGTTTCTGTTAACTACCATTTCCCTGATAGCCATTGGTTGTTTACAATCACGCACGCCGTTTCGGCTCTTCCAAAGTAATCATCATTCTGAGAACAGTTCCAAGGATCACGGTCGCGAGGAGCTGAGGAAAGTGCGTCAATGAAGACTAAAACATCATTGCAGTCTGCGCCGGCGGTAGTGTGCTTTTTTGTGTTCTTCGTGACCACTGTTTATTCACAGCGTATTCAGAATGTCGTTCCAGACGTCGCCAGGCCGTTGCCGTTGTCCGCGGTGCGCGTGACCGGTGGTCCTTTGAAACGCGCCCAAGATCTCAACAGCGAATATCTTCTGAAGCTCGAACCTGATCGCATGATGGCCTATTACCGTAAGCGGGCCGGTCTCGAGCCTAAAGCACCGGGCTATACCGGCTGGGACGGCGACGGACGAAATCTAACGGGACATATTGCAGGTCATTATCTGTCTGCTGTTTCGTTGATGTATGCCGCCACCGGCGACGAACGCTTCAAAGAAAGAGCTGACTACATCGTCAAGGAGATGAAGGAAGTTCAGGACAAAAATGGTGATGGATACCTGGGTGCGGTGGAGGGCCTCAGAGAAAAGTTTGCCGAAGTGGCAAAAGGAAATATCAAATCGACCTTTTTCGATCTCAACGGGCTTTGGTCACCCTGGTACACCTTACATAAGACCTATGCGGGACTGCGTGACGCCTACCGCTTTACCAACAACCGCACTGCTTTGGAACTGGAAATCAAGTTTGCGGCCTGGGCCGAAACGGTTCTTTCAAAGCTGAGCCCGGAACAGACACAACAGATGCTTAACACCGAGTTTGGCGGCATGAATGAGGTGCTGGCCGATCTCTACGCTGATACGGGCGACAAGCGATGGCTTGCTCTTTCACGCCGCTTTGATCACCAAGCGTTCGTCACTCCATTAAGACGGCGCGAAGACAAGTTGGTGGGCCAACACGGTAACACGCAAGTTCCCAAAATGCTCGGGGTGCTGAAGCAATACATCTATGCCGGAGAGAAGGAAGATGAGGTGGCGGCGGAGTTCTTTTGGGACGCAGTAGTGAATGACCACAGCTATGCGACTGGAGGTCACGGAAAGGATGAATACTTCGGACCGCCGGATCAGCTGGCTGAACGCGTTGATGGACGCACGAATGAAACGTGCAACGTCTACAACATGCTGAAAATGACACGGCTTCTTTTCGCTATCCACCCTGACGTCAAGTACGCGGAGTTTGAAGAGAGAGCGTTGTTCAATCACATCCTGGCGTCGATCGATCCCGAAGATGGCCGCACTTGCTACATGGTGCCGATCGGTCGCGGAGTGCAGCACGAGTATCAGGACATGTTTCGTGGTTTTACCTGTTGCGTCGGCAGTGGAATGGAGAGTCATGGCCTGCATGGCGACGGAATCTACTACGAGTCCGCAGATCGTCTCTGGATAAACATCTACGTTCCTTCAACAGCAACCTGGCAGTCCGCCGGCGTGAACGTGAGCCTGGATACGACTTTTCCGGAAGGTGACAAAGCAACGCTGAAGCTAACACTCCAGAAACCGAGAGAGTTCACCTTGGCTTTGCGGCGCCCGTCATGGGCTGGTGACGGGTTCGAAGTAAAAGTGAACGGCGAACCAATCAAGACACTTCCCCGACCCGGCTCATACGTTGAGGTGAAAAGAACCTGGAAGACTGGAGATAGTGTCGCACTTGTTCTGCCTAAGGTTCTGCACATCGAGGGTTTGGCTGATAACCCCAACCGCGCAGCCTTGATGTGGGGACCGTTGGTTCTGGCTGGCGACTTAGGATCAGAGCGCCGTGGTGGCCCGGCGGAACCGGTTCCATCATTGGTCACAGCCGGGAAACCAGTAACGGAGTGGCTCCTGCCGGTGCGCGACAGCCCGGGCGTTTTTCGCACTTCGGGTGTGGGGAGAACTACCGACGATCAAGCTAAGGATGTGGACTTCATTCCGTTTTATCGTCTTCATCGCCGAACGTATGGCGTCTATTGGGATCTTTACACTCCTGATGGTTGGACCAGCAGGATACAGGAAGTAAAAGCGGAAAAAGCAAAGTTGCAGAAACTGGAAGCCGCCACAGTCGCCTTCCTGCAACCGGGAGATCCGGCAAAAGAGAAGTCCTTCAATCAGCAGGGCGAAGAATCTACAACTGATCGAAACATGGGCCGAACGGGACGACGAGCCAGGAAATGGTTTTCGTACGATCTGCCTCTCAATTCAAGTGGGCCATTGAGCCTGGTTGTGACTTACACGACTGAAGAACGAGCTAAACGTACATTTGCAGTCCTCATGGATAGTCAACGCGTCGCAGAGGAAACAATCGCGCGTTATCCGCCAGGCAGTCCAACCGGAAAATTTTTTGAGGTTGAATACGAGGTTCCGGCTGACCTCATTAAGAACAAGCAGAAACTAACCATTCGGTTTGAGGTATCAGGCGGCAATGAGACGGCCACTGTTTTTGGCATTCGAATAATTCGTGCTGACGAAAAATGAAGCTACGAACAGTGAGCTTTGGCGCAGTATTCGCACTGCTTGCGCTGGCCGTTTACGAGTGCTGGTTCACGTTTGACGGAATTGCCCAAAACCAGAGGCCTCCCGGCCAGCAACCGGCTCCGCCTCCCACACTTGGCCTGGACCAGGGTTACCTCGATCTTGATAGCCCTGATTTCTTCGTCAAATTAGTTAAAGCATCGCAAACTGTCGCTGCTCTTCGGTTACTTGCAGGTGACGCGTTTAAACGGGCACGGGCCGTCGCTGGTCGTGGTGCCGGATATGCAGACGCCATTCGAGGGTTATCAACCGCTGGCTGAACCGACGAGGCCGAGTCAAACGTTCGAAGGAACATTCGCCTGGATGGCCCACACACAGGCCTTTGCTGATGACGAATGGCGTGGCGTTGAGCCCTGGAATCCGCCAACGTTCGCGACACTCGCTCCCGGTGCCACGAAAACTTACGGGATCAAGTTTCTGTTGTCAGGTGAGATTCGCCAGATCGAAGCTACCCTTGCGGCCAATAATCGACCCGTCGCGATTGGAATCCCGGGCTACATCTTGCCGATGGATATTGATGGCCGTCTCCTCCTGAAGCACAACCAGAACGTGAAGCACATCGCGGTAGATCCGGAAGACGCTCTCGATGTACGTCGAGACCGCTTCGTCTCCGACAAGTGGAAAGCGTGGACGGTTCGCGGGAAAAGGTGGTTAGCCGCGGCGATGAAGGAATTTGGTCAGCCGCGAAAAGAAGAGATTCGCAAATTCGAGCAGTTCATCGACGGCGTCTTATGGGGCGGCCTGCAATATAAAGACGGGCCAAACAAATATGGAGTACGCAAGAGTCTGTTTTATTACTCGCCGCCGGATCTGCCCGGTTATAAATACGATCCGGCTCTGGATTGGACCACCTGGACCAGTTGGAAGAAGACCGATGCCGAATCGATTGGGCGAGGCTACAACTACCCGCATGTTGTCGCAGCCTATTGGGCGATGTATCGCCTGGCCCGAAATCATAACGGTCTCGTTACCAACCATGCCTGGAACTGGTATCTGGATCAGGCCTACGAGACGATCAAGTTTATGTTCAGCAGAAACCCGAACGGACGGCGTCGCGTTGGTTACGTGGAGCTCGGCCTGATGGAAGGCGACATTATTCTGTCTGTACTTGAAGACTTGAAACGCGAAGGTTGGAACGAAAAGGCGGTTGTCGTCGAAGAGTTGATGAAAGAACGCACAGAGCGCTGGGAGCAGGAGGCATTCCCCTTCGGCAGTGAGATGGCCTGGGATTCGACGGGGCAGGAAGAGGTCTATGCGTGGTGCAGGTTCTTCGGGTACGACGACAAGGCACTGGTCTCACTCAACTCGATCATTGGCTACATGCCTACGCTGCCACACTGGGGATATAACGGCAATGCGCGACGTTACTGGGACTTTCTCTATGACTGATTATTTGAGCTCCAGTACAACCACCGATTTCGCCGGCATCTTCAGAGTGATTTGAGAGCCTTGAACTTTGAACGCGCCGAACAGCGCTGGTTTGACAGTGTTCGGATGGTCAAAAGTGTTCATCGCGTTCATGGCGGGTGCGGTGAGCACTTCTCCCGTTACGCTGCTGACCGTCCCGCCTGAAATCGTCGCCGTAAGCTCGACCTCTCGATTAGGATCGAGATTGACAACAGAGAAGTGCAACCGCCCTTCTCCATCGCGCGAAGCCGAAGCACTCAGCGACGGGACAGATGTATCGCCAAACTTGTACTCGGGCGCGCTGAGGTCGATCGGGATCATCGTGGCTCCCTGATATACGCGGTACATCCTGAAGACGTGATACGTCGGCGTTAGCACCATCTTCTCTTTGTCAGTCAGCACCATCGCCTGAAGAACGTTAACCATCTGCGCGATATTTGCCATGCGCACGCGATCGGCGTGCTTGTGGAAGATGTTCAGATTGATGCCGGCGACGATCGCATCTCGCAACGTGTTCTGCTGATAGAGCGCGCCCATGTCGGGACCCGGCTCTTTGTCGTACCACGTGCCCCATTCGTCCACCATCAGGGCAACGCGCTTCTGCGGATCGTACTTGTCCATGATCGCGCTGTGCTTCTGAATGAACTCATCGATGCGTAAAGTCCGGACGAGGGTCGCGTGCCACTCCTTCTCATCAAACTGCGTTGCCGAGCCCTTCTTTTGCCAGTTCCCAGTCGGCAGCGTGTAATAGTGAAGCGATAATCCGTCCATCTGCTTCGCTGCCTGCGACATCAGCACCTCGGTCCAGTTGTAATTCTCGTCGTAAGGTCCAACTGCGAGCTTTTGAATGCGATTGCCCGAATGGTTCTTAATGAACGTGGCATACCGGCGGTACACATCGGCGTAATACTCGGGCCGCATGTTCCCGCCGCAACCCCACGTTTCATTGCCGACCGCGAAATAAGGAATCTTCCAGGGCTTCTCGCGTCCGTTCCGGCGGCGCAGGTTCGCCAAGTCGGAGTCGGCATCAGAAGTCAGATATTCGATCCACTCCATCATCTCCTGGGGCGAGCCGCTGCCGACGTTACCGTTAATGTAGGCGTCAGCTCCCAACATCTCACACAGATCAAGGAACTCATGCGTGCCGAAGGCGTTGGTGTCCACGCCACCCCAGCTCGCGTTGGGACGTCGTGGCCGCTTGTCGCGCGGGCCGATGCCGTCGCGCCAGTGGTACTCGTCGGCGAAGCAGCCGCCGGGCCAACGCAGGACAGGGACGCGCAGTTCCTTCAATGCCGCGATCACGTCATTGCGCAGGCCACGGGTGTTGGGGATTGGCGAGCCTTCTCCGACCCACAGCCCTTCGTAGATCAACCGGCCGAGATGTTCCGCAAACTGGCCATAGATGTTGCGATTGATGGTCCATCTTGGCTGGTCCAAACGGATCACCAGCGTCGCCTGGTAGGAGTTTTGTGCGTTCGTGGGAGTCGTGAAGTGCGTTGGCGGCAGCAACATCACCAGAGCCATCAACGCAAAGACAGGGAGGCACACGTTCAACTTTTGTCGACTATGCATAACTCAACGAGCACTGATGACAACTGAAGAAGACACCAGATTGTCTGAACTTGCTTTCAAAACAATTCGCCCGGCTTTCTTTTTTGCCTGAACGATCGCCAGCGCCATTCCGTGAAATGCCTTGCGCTGATTTGCCTTGAACGACTCGTGGCTGATCTGGTTGCCGTTGTCAACACCAACAATCGATCCTGGTCCGCTTACGTCGAATCTGATCAGGTTACTAGCGTCCGGCACAAGCGTGCCGTTCTTGTCCACAACTCTCACCGTTACGAATGAAAGATCTGTGCCATCGGCTTTGATCGTTTGTCGGTCGGGACTCAAAACGATCTTTGCCGGCGCTTCCGCCGTTCGCACTTCCTTCGTCAACACCACTTGTCCATTCTTTCGCGACACGGCCTTCAACAAACCCGGCTCAAATGCAAGCCGCCAGAACACGCGCATGGCGTCGCCCTGTTTTCGTTTTGTACCTTGAGACCGACCGTTCAGAAACAGTTCCACTTCATCGGCATTGTTGAAGTACGCGACTACGTCAACTGTCTCACCGGGCTTCCAGTTCCAGTGCGGGAATAGGTGTAAGACCGGCGTGTTGGTCCATTCACTCTGATAGAAGTAGTACGGATCTTTCGGAAAACCGGCGAGGTCGATAATGCCAAAGTACGAACTGACCGCCGGCCACGGAAACGGCGTCGGCTCGCCGAGATAGTCCCAGCCAGTCCAGATGTACATCCCCGAAAACCAGTCGTGTTTCTTAACGAGCCGCCACATCTCTTCGTGCCCTGCCCCCCAGGGCGCAGTCGAATTGTCGTAGGCGGAACACTCGTAAGTGGGCCCAAGCTTGAGAATGTCTTCCTTTTTTCTGGGCCAACGCAGAATCTCGTCCGAAGGCATCGCGTAGCTTCCGCGCATGTGAACAGAGGAATTCGTTTCGGCGCCGATGATCGCGCGTCCGGGAAACATCTTCACAAACTCCGAAAATTGCGCGTGATGGTAGTTTGTGCCCACGAGATCCAAATCTCCTTCAGTGATCACCTTGTTGTCCAGGCTCACACCATTGGTCGCCGAGGTGATCGGACGAGTACGGTCGAGATGGCGAACAATAGCCACCAGCTTTCTACTGATAGTCCCGCCTTCCGGATTCTTCTCCCACTGCTCCATGACCTCGTTGCCGATACTCCAGATGAAGATGCTCGGATGGTTGCGATCGCGAAGCACCATGTCTTCCAGATCTCGCTTGTGCCACTCATCGAAATCGAGGTGATAATCGTATTTCGTCTTCTGTATCTTCCAGACGTCAAACGCTTCATCCATCACGATGAAACCCATTCTGTCTGCAAGATCCAGAAGTTCGGGAGCCGGTGGATTGTGCGATGTGCGCAGACCGTTCACACCCATCGCTTTCAATATCTCCAACTGCCGTTCGATGGCGCGCGTGTTGACCGCCGCACCCAACGAACCCAGATCGTGGTGATTACAAACGCCGCGTATCTTCACCGGTTTGCCGTTGAGGTAGAACCCATGTTCGACGTCGAAACGAAATGTGCGAATGCCGAAAGGCGTCTCGTAGCGATCGACAACTCTGCCGCCCTGCCGCAACTCCGAGATGACTTTGTAAAGGTACGGGCGCTCGTCCGACCAAAGCATCGGCGTTGAAACCTTCAACGTCTGACTTACTTCAGCGTTCTTTTCTTTCGACGCAACTCCCTCTCCTTTGACTCGGGTGACTTCTCTTCCGCCAGCGTCCTGAATGATCGTCGTGAGGTCTACCGGTGCGGAACTATTCGACCTGTTACTTACCTTCGTCTTGACCACGACGGTTGCTGACTGTTCGCTGACCTCCGGCGTGGTCACAAACGTTCCCCAATGATCGATGTGAACCGGATCGAGTTCTGCTAGCCAGACGTTTCGATAGATGCCCGAACCGGAATACCAGCGCGAGTTCGGTTGTTGCGAGTTATCGACCTTGACCGCGATCACATTTGGCTTGGCACCGTAAACCAGATAAGGCGTCAGCTCATATTCGAAGGTGCTGTAGCCGTACGGACGTTTCCCGAGATAGTGACCGTTGATCCAGACCTCGCTGTTGCGATAGACGCCGTCAAATTCGATAAAGATCAGTTTTCCTTGTGCGGTGGCGGGAATCGAAAACGTCTTGCGATACCAGCCAAGGCCGCCGGGCAAGGCGCCGCCGCCAGTGCCGGCAGGGGCCGTTTCACTGAAGTCGCCTTCGACGCTCCAGTCGTGAGGAAGATTCAGTTGCCGCCACTCCGAGTCATCGAAATTCACGTCCTGGCCGTTGTTAACGTCGCCAAGCTGAAACCGCCAATTCTGATTAAACGAGACTCTCTTTCCCGGTCGTGAATTCGCGACGCAAACCGATGCTGTCAGAAGAAGGAAACAAACTATGCTGGTAACGTTTCGCTTCAGGTTCATAGTTTTAAAGCCTCTGTCTCTCTGCGTCTTTGTGGTTGTTTTCGAACCACAGAGACACAGAAATCCAGAGAAGAAGTTCAGAAAACTCTTTGGACTTTGATGGTCCACTTCACTTTTCCAGCCTGAGGATCCTGTCGCAAAACAAGTTCTCGACCGCGCGGAAGCAGTGAGATAGTTTGCAGGTCGCCGCCGGGAGTCGTGAAGAGGCCGGTAACAGAAGCGCTGTCCGTGCTGAAAACACGCAACTCCACGTTGTTCCAATCCATGTCCTTCGTGCTTTGCGCGACCTTGATATGCGGCAGAACTGAGTGGTTCTTGACCAGCAACACGACCGGAATCAGACCGGCCGAAATGTCATGCCACTTTGCACCCTCGTAAACACGTCCGCTTTGATAATCGATCCAGCTACCCGGCGGCAGATAAACCTTGCGCCGTTCGCCATTCGTGAACATCGGAGCGACAAGCAAGTCCGAACCAAACATGTACTCGTCGTCGATGGTCCATGCGCCGGGATCGTTTGGGTATTCGAAGAACAACGGACGCACCATCGGAAAACCGCGAGCTGACGAGTCCTTTGCCTGGGCGTAAATGTAAGGCATCAACGCATAACGCAACCCGAGAGCTCTGCGGAAGTCCTCGGTCAGGGCCGCATCGTATTCCCACGGTTCCCTCGGCGGTACGCCGTGCGCGCGAGTGTGAGAAGTGAGCACACCCCAAGCCATCCAGCGCCGGTAAAGATCACGCGGTGCGCGTTGCACGAAACCGCCAACGTCATGACTCCAATAAGTGAAACCTGAAAGTCCAAAAGAGAGTCCGCCGCGCAACTCAGCCGCCATTGCCGAATCGGTATTTTCAGCATCGCCTCCCCAGTGCAGCGGATAACGCTGGCTGCCGGCCCACGCACTACGCGCCCAGATCACATCATCACCGGTGACCTCTTTCGTGACCTCAGCCACCGCCTTGTTGTAACGCAACGGATAGAGATTGTGTTCGTACCACCCGCTTAGTCCCGAAGCATATTGGCCCGTCAGCGGTGCGCCTTCACCAAAATCGACCTTGATCGCACCGACACCAAGCTTGAGCAGACTCTTCAGTTTTTCCTGGTACCACCTCACGGCCTCAGGATTACTGAAGTCGATCGTCGCATCCTCGAACGGAAGTTGACCGCCCTCGTTCTTAACGTGGTAACCGCGCGCCACCATCTCTTTCCATAGATCGTTCTTGGTGGTGAGGTAGGTGTATTGCCAAAGACTGATGCGAAATCCCTGCTGCTTCAGATCAGCCATCAGCTTTGCGGGATCCGCGAAACGTGAAGTCGAAAAGCGGTAGTCGGTGCGCCACTCAGTTTCGAACCAGCCGGTGTCGAGATGAATAACGTCAGCCGGAACCTGATGCGATCTCAATTGCCTGGCTATTTCAAGCACCTGGTCCGCTGAGTTGTAAGTAACGCGGCTCATCCAGAAGCCAAAGGACCAGAGTGGCGGCACTGGACTACGACCAGTCAACGCGGTGTATTCCGAGAGAATGTCTTTCGGCTCGCCGAGGAACACGAAGAGGTCGAGATTCTCGTCACCGGAATAGATCACGTTGTGCGCGTCGTAGAATCTGCCGAAATCGAAGGTCAGCGGCGCGCTGGTGTGCACGAACATGCCATACCCGTTGCTGCTCAAAAAGAACGGGATTGGCTTGTACATGTATTCGTTCTGCGTCCCCATGCCGTCGCGCGTGGAGACTAGAACTTTCTGGCCGCGCTTGTTGAAGCGTGTAAAGGATTCGCCACAACCGAAGAGCTTTTCGTCGTGTTGTAGTTCGAAAGTGGCCGCGATGCGCCGCGAAAGATCGCTGGCGCGGCGCACGAAAGAAAACGGAATCGGAGTTATGAAGGTCGCCGGATCGCCAATGTTCTGCGTGCGCGTGAGCAGGTGTCCACCCTTATCATAAATCTCAATATGCCAGGGCTGTTTGATTATCCGCACTCGACCGTATGCACCGGTGTAGACGATTTCACGATCATTCTGTTCGACGCGCCACGATGTGTCTTTCGGAACTGGTCCGGCAAGCATCAACGACTGGCCATCACTCAGTGGAACCGCTCGCGTAGAGAGACGCAAGCGCACCGTACGGGGACTTACGAAGCTAATGGCGAAAGGTAAGGAAGGATCCTGATCGTATTCGGTACCGGGAAACTCAGTGGAGCGGCCGCGTGTGAACCCAACGTCGATCTTGTTGAACGACAGTGTTGTATTGCGCAGGTACCGGTCCCATTGCAAAGCGCCCTGACCGGTTGAGGTATCGAACGACGTGAGGCGACTGCCGATAAAATAGACGTTCTCAAAGCGTTGAAAATCCGTACTGACGTCTACCGGATCGCCGAGCACCTGGGCCCGCGCAATCGGAGCCACGAAAAAGCACAAAAGGCACAAAAGACATGAGGAAAAACCTTTGTGCTTTTTGTGCCTCTTTGTGACTTTCATCGCTCGGCGAGTTCCAACATTCTCCCGGACACTGCGAATCGGCCATTCAGGCCTTGCTGGCCACCGCCGATACTGATTGAGAATTCACCCGGCTCAATCACACGCTTGCCGTCGTTGTCGATCAGCGACATCTGGCGCGGTGTGATAGTAAAAGTCGCCGTGCGTTTCTCTCGCGGCCGTAGCGAAATGCGTTCGAAGCCAACCAGCGTGCGAATCGGCACTGGCGCGGTTGCCGCAGTGTCGGTGAGATACAGCTGGACCACTTCATCGCCTTCTCTTTCACCGGCATTCGTCACGTCAACACTTACTTTGATCGCTTCACCAGCCGGCACGGATTTCTTCTCAAACCGCAGGTTGCTGTAGCGAAACGTTGTGTAGCTCAACCCATAACCAAACGGATAAAGCGGCGCGCCCTTGAAGTAACGATACGTGCGGCCCTGCATGCTGTAATCAGTAAACGGAGGCAATTGGTCCACCGATTTATAAAACGTAACCGGTAAACGTCCCGCCGGGTTGTAATCGCCGAATAGCACGTCGGCAATCGCAGTTCCGCCTTCACCACCGGGATACGACGCCTCCAGAATCGCGGGCACATTATCGTTGGCCCAGTTCACTGCTAACGCGCTGCCACTCAGCAGCACCACAACCACGGGCTTGCCTGTCGCGACAACAGCTTTCAATAACGCCTCTTGAGATTTGGGCAAGGAGATCTCTGTTCGATCCCCACCGCGGAACCCCTCAAGCGGGACGTTCATCTCTTCGCCCTCGAGCCTTGCTGAAATACCGAGGACGAGAACGCTCACGTCTGACTCGCGCGACGCCTTTACGGCCTCTTCAATCATTCGATCCGCAAGCCGCGGATACGACCAAACGAGTTTGGCGATGTTCTCGCGAATATTCTGAAAATACTCCATGCGCAGGTCGTAACTACGGCCGCCTTCGAGAGCAATTTCTTTTGTAACAGTCTTGTTTGGATTACTGGCCCACGCTTCAACCAACAGTCTTCCGTCAAGATAAAGCCTCGCGCCATCGTCGGCCGTGAATCCGAGTTTGTACGTTCCGGATTCAGGTGGTGTAAGTTTGCCGGTCCAGCGAACGGAAAAACTGTTTCCCGTCAACTCCGGCGTCGGGTGGTAACGTCCCCAATCGAAATCAATGCGCGCGTCAATGCGAGTCTTTACCGCTGGACCACGCAGCTCCTGGTTGTTGAAATACTCAGCCTTGAGTCCCGGTTGACGGCCGTCGACAGTCAAAGCCGATGCCGGTACCGAGACGATCGCTTCGCCGGCGAGTGTCGATCCGGGCGCATAGGTGACCTTCGTAGCTTTTGAAACTGCCTTTTGGATTCCGCCCAGCGGGGTAGTTAAAACCGAAGGATGTCCGTTGTAGTTACCCCATAAGACTTCCGGTGAGTCGGCATTTGGACCAATGACAGCGATGCTCTTGAGGTCTTTCTTCAACGGCAACGTGCGGCCGGTATTTTTCAAGAGCACGATCGACTCACGCGCAGTCTTCAATGCCAATTGGCGGTGCTCCGGCGTGTCGTTCTGCGAAAACGGAATGCGTGCGTAGGCAACCAGCTCGGGCGGATCGAACATGCCGAGGCGAAACTTCGCAGTCAGCAGACGCTTCACTGCCGTGTCGATCTCAGCCTCGGTGATGAGTCCCTGCTTTACGGCTTCAATCAGCGTTTTGTACTCGTCGCCACAGGTCAGATCCGTGCCTGCCTTAACCCCGAGTACTGAGGCTTCCATTTCGGTTGGAACAAACTTGTGGAACTTCCAGATGTCGTAGATCGCGCCGCAGTCAGAGACGACGTAACCATTGAAACCCCACTCGCCGCGCAGGATGTCCGTCATCAGCTTTTTATTAGCGCAGCACGGTTCGCCGTTCGTTCGGTTGTAGGCGCACATAACCGAATAGGCTTTGCCATCAAGTATCGTGGCGCGGAACGCGGGCAGGTATGTTTCGCGCAGATCTCTTTCGTAGGCTATGGCGTCAAAGGCGTGACGTTCAGGTTCCGGACCACTGTGCACCGCGTAGTGTTTTGGAGTCGCAATGACCTTGAAGTAACGCGGATCGTTGCCTTGTAGTCCGCGAACGAATTGAACGCCAAGCTGAGCGGTCAGGTACGGATCTTCGCCGTAAGTTTCCTGTCCGCGGCCCCAGCGCGGATCGCGAAAGATGTTGATGTTCGGGCTCCAGAAAGTCAGACCCTGATAACGCCCGTACTGATTGTTGCGCGCATATTCATGATGCTTTGCGCGAGCCTCAGTCGAAATGACGTCAGCGACTTCATACATCAGTTTCGTGTCCCAGGTCGCCGCCAGGCCGATGGCTTGGGGAAACACAGTGGCAGTGCCAGACCGGGCGACGCCGTGCAAAGCTTCGTTCCAATAATCATGTGGCTGAACCCCGAGACGTTCGATCGCTGGAGTTGCATTCATCATCTGCGCAACTTTTTCTTCCAGCGTCAGGCGCGACACCAGGTCGTCGACACGCACTTGAACGGGGAGCTCGGGGTTTTTGTAAGGTGGTAGAGATTGGCTTTCGGCGTGGTTTACTGGCAACACCACGCAGACCATCAAACCACAGAGATACAAAGACACGAAGTGTTTTAAGGAAAGAATACTCTGTGTCTTGGTGCCTTTGTGGTTGGTTGTCATAGTCTCTAGCGAACGCCGAACAGGATATCGACGGTCAACTGGTCCAGGCGTTCATAGGGCAAAGGCTTCCGCGCTAATTCGGTTCGATCGAGCGAAAGCTCCTTCACTTTCTGCGCCTTCTCACGGCTGTAATGACCAAATGGTTCGTCCTCTCCGGAACCGTTGCGTATTTCCGCCAGCAGCGCCTGAATCTCCTTGTCCTCATCAAACTGCCGGGCCTTCTCTTTGAGAATCAGATAATTCCTCATACAGCCTGCCGCAAACTCCCACACACCTTCCTCGTTTTCGCTCCGATAAGAATGCGCATCAAAATGGCGCGGTCCATCATACGCGTTCTCCAGCAGCCGGACTACAAAGAAGAGGTTTTTGATCGACTCGGAACCGAAGCGTAGATCCTGATCGAAACGCGGGCCTTTCTGATCGTTGAGATCGATGTGAAAAAGCTTGCCCGCCTCAATCGCCTGGGCCACTACGTGATAAAAATTGAGACCCGACATTTGCTCGTGGCCAACTTCAGGATTGACTCCGACCATTTCCGGGTGATCCAGTGTCGCGATGAAGCCGAGCATCGCGCCGGTCGTCGGCAGGTAGATATCACCGCGCGGCTCATTCGGTTTGGCCTCGAGCGCGAAACGATAGTTGTAACCCTGATCGATCGCATACTCACAAAGGAAGTTGAGAGCTTCGCGATTCCACTTCAGCGCCTCGCGCGGATCTTTGGCGGCATCGACTTCGGCGCCTTCGCGTCCGCCCCAGAAGACGTAGATCTTTGCGCCCAGTTCGGCGCCGAGATCCATCGACCGCATCGTTTTTTGTAACGCATAAAGACGTACGCTCGGATCGCTTGAAGTAAAAGCACCATCCTTGAAGACCGGATCGTAAAAGAGGTTTGTAGTCGCCATCGGCACCTTCATGCCGTGGTCGTCGAGCGCTTGCTTGAACTCACGCACGATGCGATCTCTTTCAGCCGCCGTTGCATCGATCGGCACCAGATCGTTGTCGTGCAGGTTCACGCCATAAGCGCCCAGCTCACTCAAACGCTTAACGATAGTGACTGGACTCAAACTGGCACGCGTTGCGTCGCCAAACGGGTCTCGTCCACGATTACCGACGGTCCAAAGTCCAAAAGTAAATTTGTGTTCCGGTCCTGGTTGATAGTTGCCGCTTGTCATACCGCCCCCCAAAAGTCCATCTACAGATTACACAGATTACTTCACAACGACTTCAAGTTTTACGGTGTCGTACTTTACCGAACTCGTTCCGACCATGATGTCGAACCAACCAGGCTCGACGACGTTCTTCAAATTAAGATCAAGAAACGAAAGTTTATCCGGTGTGATCACGAATTCAACTTTTTTGCTCGCACCGGGCGCCAGCGAGATGCGCTTGAAGTCTTTGAGCTCCATGATTGGCCGCGTGACCGAGCTCACCAGGTCGCGAATGTAGAGTTGCACGATCTCGTCGCCCGCCCGTTTGCCCGTGTTCGTGACCGTAACACTCACCCGCGCGCTGTCAGCCGGACCGATCCTTGCCGGACTGATCTTCAGTTCGCTATAGGCAAAGGTGGTGTAGCTTAAACCAAAGCCGAACGGAAACAATGGTTCCTTGTTAGCGAAGAGGTAACCTCGGCGCGCAGTCGGCTTGCGATTGTAGTAAAGCGGTAACTGCCCGACCGAGCGCGGAAAGCTAATCGTAAGTTTACCGGCGGGATTGTAGTCGCCAAACAGCACATCGGCGACGCCAACGCCGGTTTCCTGTCCTAAGTAAAACCCTTCTAGAATGGCAGGCACATTTTCTGCGATGTAATTGATCGAGAGAGGACCACTGTTAATCAGCAGCACAATAGTTGGTTTACCGGCTTCGAGCACAGCTTTGACGAGATCGTTCTGCCGGCCAACCAACTCGAGACTGTCGCGGTCGCCAAGATGATTGTCAGCCCAGCCTTCTTTGTTCGTATCCTCGTTTCCCCCCAGGACTAGTAGCGCGACGTCCGCAGTTCTGGCAACCGCAGCCGCTTCGGCGATCAGTTTTTGATCGTCCGCCAGATGGCTAAGCTGAGCTTTATCCGCAAACCAGTCGCCACCCTCTTTCGTTATCTTGCAGCCCTCGGCGTAGATGACTTTGGCTCTATCACCTACCGTGTCCTTTATTCCCTGAAGCACGCTCACACCGCGTCCCGGCTCATCGCTGTAACCGCCGAGATGGACCTGCGCCGCATTTGGACCAATAACTGCGATTGACTTCAACGCACTCAGATTCAACGGCAGCAAGTTGTTATCGTTTTTCAGCAGCGTGATCGATCTCCGGGCCGCTTCCGCCGCCAACGCGATATGCTCTTTCGAGTTCGTGACCCGCACCGCACGTTCAACATCAACGTAAGGATTCTCAAACAATCCGAGCAAAAACTTGGCGCGCAGGTTTCGGGCGACCGCCTCATTGATCGTCGCCTCTGAAACGCCGCCTTCTTTTACTAACTGTAAGAGCGTTAGGAAAGCATCAGGATCCGGGAGCTCGGTATCCACGCCCGCTTCAATCGCGAGTTTCGCAGTCGTGGGTTTGTCGGCAGCCAGATGGTGCAGATCCATCATCTGCGGAATTGCATAATAGTCAGAAACTACATGGCCTTTGAATCCCCACTCCTCGCGCAGGAGTTTTTGGAGTAACCATTTGTTTGCGTGAGACGGCACGCCGTCGATCTCATTGTAAGAAGGCATCACGCTCATGATGCCCGCTTCAGTCACCGCCGCCTTGAAGCTGGGCAGGAAATACTCGCGCAGTGTGCGTTCGGAAAAGTTGACTGGTCCAATGTTGGTGCCGCTTTCCGGTTGACCGTGCGCGGCGAAATGCTTCGCCGTCGCGATGACGTGATTTTCGTCGATGCCCGGTCCCGAACCCTGCAAGGCCTTCACGATCGTCACCGCCATGCGCGATGTGAAATAAGGATCTTCGCCATAGGTTTCTTCAGTGCGTCCCCAGCGCGGATCGCGGGCGAGATCCAGGTTTGGCCCAAGCACCTGATGACTTCCGCGCGCGCGCGTCTCTAATGCGCCCGCCGTAAAGACCCTGGTGATGAACTCCGGATCCCACGTCGTGGCGAGTGCTATTGGTTGCGGAAAGCTGGTGCTGCCCTTGGCCATATGGCCGTGAAGTATCTCGTCATGAAGAATCGCCGGGATGCCGAGCCGCGTGTTTTCTATCAGCCACTTCTGCACCGCGTTTGCAAACTTCGCGCCTTCACGCGGATCTTTCCGCTCACGCTGTCGCGCAATCTGGCCGATACCGTGTTTCATCACTTCGGCCGCTTTGACTGGAGAGAATTCGCCACGGTCCGTGGCAAAGTTTGTTTGCGGGTTGGCCTGGGGCCGGTTGGCCCAAAGACAGGTCAACTGTGCGACTTTTTCTTCGAGCGTCATCCGCGAAAGCAGATCGGCGATGCGCCGTTCGACCGGCAGACCAGGGTTCTTGTAATCCGGAACTTTCTCCTGAGAGTTCATGCGAGTGACCGGCAACCAGAATGAAATGGCGGCAGCGCATATGCCAAACGCAACGGTTGACTTTTTCCTCAACAAGTTGTGATCCATTCATTGAAATTTCCGGAAAACAGACGATTAACGTCGCGCTCGATCTCTTCACGTGTAACCGCGCGCCCGTTATGCAACAGTTGCTCGTACGAAACGCAGAGCGCATCGGCAATTTGCCTGCGAGCGTGCTTCCATTTGTAGATCAATTGTTCGAGCACACGCGCGTCAGAGTGTTGCGGAATGAAGCTCTGGCCCAATAACTCAAACCTCTCCCGCGTGATCTCCGACACAATCGATGGATTGTTTAGAAACCACCAGCAGCCAAACGGCATCAGGTTGCTGAACTTCCGCGCAACAACGCACAACTCATGCTGGTTCTCGCGCGAAAGAAACGTCACCAGAAATCTGATTTCGGGATAATCCGCACACAGTCTTTCGATCGCTGTCACATCGGCCCGGCCCAGCGCATCACCCGCTTCTCTCAGGTTCGGGTTTACACCACGCCGGACGCCAACCATCAGAGTTAAACCAAGGCCGTGCTCTTTGGCTGCCGGTAAGATCACTTCACGCAGCAACCGGTTGCGGTTGTCACCAGTCGGGTATTTGAAATCGGGTGGTAACGAAACAGCCAGGTAGACCGGATTCAGGCGCTGAATCCACTGGTCTAACGATCGTCGCCTTGCCTCAGCCGATCCGGACCCAACATCGTTCAGCAGGCGGTCCAGCCTTAACGATGACTTAAACCGGGAATCCGCAGTAAAGCCGCCGGTCCAGACCTCGCGTTCCTTCTCGTCCCGAGGATCGTTCGTCATCACGACCCCACTCACGCGCGCGATCTCGAACACTTGATCGATATGCTGAGCCAGCCTTTGGGAGTTAAAGAACTCGCGCGCCTCTTTTAAATCTTCTGCGCGCGTGTCGAGACCAAAGACGTCGAGCACGGAGATAATTCCCTGGGCTGCTTCAGACGTGGGCGTGTTCTCTACGAACAGAGTTTTCCAAACGAGGTCGGCCTGATCGGTTTTAGACATCGACCAAAACTGACGGTGCGTAATTCTCGCAGAGCGGAATGTTTCGGCCACCAAATAGTGATAAGTCAGCAGTTCATCAATTCCGGAAAGACACAATTCGTTGAACCCACTCGGAAACAGATGCGTGTGGACATCCATGACCGGCGTGGAGTTCACGACTAGTTCCACTTCAGCCCGAAGCTCTTCCGTATCGGTAAGCAACCCGTAAAACTTCGTGCGACTTTCAGTAGACGTAACCATAATTTGAACCACCTTGTGCTTCAGACGCTGATTCCGGGCACTCGCGCGTCCAGCGGATCAGCCCAGCGATCGTTTGGTATCGTCGGAGCCCAACCGGGCCTGAGCGGATCCCGATCGTAAGGATACGATCCGAGACGCAGATACAACTCACGATACTCAGCTACCTTGTCACGATCCAATTTGACGCCAAGACCAGGTGCGGAGGGAACCTCAATGGCGCCGTTTTTATACTCAAGCTTGCCACCCTCGATAATGTCATCGGTCAAATGATGATAATGAGCATCAGCCGCGAACGACAGGTTTGGAATTACCGCTCCGAGGTGCAGCATCGTTGCGAGCTGAATTCCGAGTTCTCCGGATGAATGCACGGCAACACCCAGTTGAAACGTTTCACAAACACCTGCCGCCTTTACGCAAGCACGGATGCCGCCCCAGAACGTCGTATCGAGCAGCACCACATCGACCGCCGTGTCCAGTATATTAGTCGCCAGTTGCTCAAAATTGACTACGACCGTATTCGTCGCTAGCGGCATGCGGACCTTCTCACGCACGCGCCGCATTCCAGTCATACCAAACACGGGATCTTCAAGATAGTCGTTGCGAATGTCTTCGATCTGCTGTCCAAACCAGATAGCCTTCTCGGTGGACCAGACGCCGTTCGGATCAAAGCGAAAGCGATCGCCGGCGAGTGCTGCGGCCAACGCGCGATAGCATTCGAGTTCATATTCCGGAGGAAACACTCCTCCCTTCAACTTGTGTGAAGTGAAACCATAACGCTTTTTCAGCGATCGTGCCGCTTCAACCAGTTGCTCGATCGTTCTGACTTCGCCCTTTTCACTCTGCGGGTTTGGGTAACAAAAGAATAGATAGGACGCAAACGGAACTCGATCACGCAAACGCCCGCCAAGGATTTCGGAAACAGGCACGCCCCACCTCTGCCCCAAAATATCAAGACAGGCAAACTCGAGTGCCGCCAACATCTGCGTCCGATTGTTATAGAGTGATGCTGTCGGGTTGGCGATGAGAAAGCGCAGCTCTTCGAGACGTGCAGGATCGAATCCAAGCAAATAGCTTTTCAAGCTTTTAAAACCAGTTTCCGCGGACTCGCCGCCGCCACCCATTTCGCCAAGACCGATTAGACCTTCGTCGGTTTCTACTTCGACAATCGTGCGCACGAAACGTCCCCAGTGACAGCCGTTGGCGTGACGCAACGGCGCCTCTATCGGAACAGTTACAGTGGTGGCCCGCAGGTCGACGATTTTCATGAAAAGTCCGTGTTCATCTGTGAAATCTGTGGCTCACCATTCCAGCGCCGTTGCCTTGTAGTCCTCAAGTGTTCTTGCCGGCAGCTCAACTCCCGACGGCAAGGGTTGTTTCGAAAACGTTTGAAAGTAGAGCAAGCACGCATCACGCCACCAGACGGCATCGCGCTCCTGGATGGCGAATTTCTCTGCGATCTCCGCATGCCTCTGCGCGTCGATTGCATCGGCAAACGTGGCCCAGGTGGCCCGAGTCTTTCTTACCCAATCGACGCCGCGTTGATAGTGCAACGCCAACTCGTTCCAAAGGGTACGGCCCGACTTCATTTTGCGATCCCACGAGACGTGGTGAAACCAGAGCAAAAATTTTTCAGGGCATCGATCGAGACTCGAAAACTGCTGCCGAGCCGGCAGATAATACTGGCTCACCGTGTTGCTACCCGTCTTCGTTCGATCAAATCCAATCCCGAACGCATCAGCCTTGTGATAATAAACCGGGTTCCAGTCGTCGCGTTTTTCCTTGTCCCACCATGGCGCTGGTCCATAATGATGTCCGCCCCAGAACAAATGATGGAGTCCGAGTGGCGTCATGTAATTGACCACGGCTTCATGCGACTCAAGCATCAAACGCACAAGAGTGGCTACTGCGTTCGCGTCGTGAGTCAGAGTCATCTTCGTCCATTCCGTTGCGATCTGTTTAGACGGCGTATTCGGCTGCCAGGCGAGGCGGCCGAATGCATACCAATTTGCCTGCAACAGATGGTGCCCACTCCAGTTGCGATCAGATCCTGTATTTGCGACTCCGGCGATCCCTGTCAGGCGCTGTCGATAGAGCGAACCATCCACTACTCTACTTACCGTCGAGCCACGGCCGCGCGCATACGTATCTGAATCAAGAAACTCACGCCACATCGTTGCCAGAAAAACAAAATGATTGGAGAACCCAAGATACTCCTGAGTGATCTGCAACTCCGGCATTACCTGCGTGCGTGGTATCCCGCCGAAGAGTGGATGAAAAGGCTCGCGCGGCTGGAAATCTATCGGTCCACTCTTGACCTGGAGCAGCACGTTTGACGCAAATTTCCCGTCGAAGGGTTGAAGATTCTCGTAGGCCGCTCCGGCACGGTCGTAACCGGGCTTCATGTCGTAGACGAATGCACGCCACATCACGATACCGTGATGCGGCGCCAACGCCGCCGCCAGCATGTTTGCGCCGTCGACGTGAGTGCGGCCGTACGTCCGTGGCCCCGGTTGTCCTTCGCTGTTTGCTTTGACCAGAAAACCGCCGAAGTCCGGGATTACTTTGTAGATCTCATTGGCCTTCTCCCGCCACCAGGCAATCACTGACGGGTCGAACGGATCCGCGGTGGGCAAATTGTCCAACTCGATGGGCGCCGAGAACCGGGCCGAGAGGTAGACGCGAATTCCAAAGGGACGGAAAACATCAGCAATTGCAGCAACCTTAGCGAGATACTTTGGACTCAGGAACTCAGCAGCAGCATTGACGTTATTGAGGACTGCGCCGTTAATGCCGATTGAAGCGTTAGCGCGCGCGTAGTTGGTCAGTCGCGGATCGACGTGCTGCGGCAGTTCAGCCCAGTTCCAGAGAGACTTACCCGCATAGCCACGTTCGATACTGCCATCGAGATTGTCCCAATGGTTAAGAAGGCGAAGCTTCAGGCGGGGCCACTCGTCTAACTGCAAACGATCGATTGGTTGTTCGGTTTGCAGTAAACGCAGAAAGTGAAACGTTCCGTAAAGTGCTCCAGCGTCCGTCGCCGAAGCAATCACGACTACATTTCGCTTCCCCACATTGACTGTGCGAATGCGATAACCTTCTGGTCCAAGCTGCTTCAGCTCAGCTTCCCAATGCTGTTTGCGAATTAGGGTCGAAGTTTCAGGAAGTCCGACGACAACTGAAGCGTCGTCGCTGTCTCCGACTGTTACCGGAACTCCCAGAAGTCCGGCACAACCAAGACTCAACTCACGACGAATGGCATCGAAGGTCGCAGACTGCCCTTGAACACCTATCGATTTGATACGTTCTCGATAGACATTCACCGCTGACGAGGGGAGCGGCTCATATCGCAGCCACAAACGTGAACCATCATCCGCTTTCGCCCACGCACAGCCGCAGAGCAGCACAAAAACCACAGATGCTTTCACTAAAACTCTTGTGCTTCTTGTGCCTTTTTGTGGCTTAAAGTACCCCATTTTTACGAAGAAACTCGCGGATTTTGGCGTAGCTGTCGATCATCTCCTCGCGACTGAAGCCACCATGCTTGCGACCGTGGATCGTGACTAACTGGTTCGGAACTCCGACCTTGTCCAACATTGAGTGCAGCCGAACCGCGTGGCTGTAGGGCGCCACATCATCATTCTCGCCATGAATCGTAATGATGGGCGGCAGACCAGCGCGTACGTAATTGACGGGCGATAGTTGTTTCGCAAGCTGTTCGGCATTAGTCATACTTCCAAACCACTCGCGTGCATAGTTCCTGGCGTTTGGACCCTCCAGCAGATCAGCAACGTCACCGATACCAAACCAATTAACGATCGCCGCCACTTTAACTTCCGCGACATTGGCGGTATTCCAACGCGCCCCGCCATCAATAGTACACTGACGATCAAAGGGACTGTTCGCCGGCAACATGCCCGTTATTAAGGACAAATGACCGCCCGCAGACGTTCCCGTCAAAACAAACTTCGCTGAATCAAGTGCATACTCACGCGCATGATTCGCGATCCAGCGAAGCGCGCAGCGAGTGTCTTCAACGGCCGCGGGCGCCGGCGATTGGTGCCCGGTTCGATACTCAACGTTAACCGCGGACCAACCCATCGCAAGGTATGGAAGCAGGTAAAGAACATTACGTTCCTTCTGTCCATCAACCCAGCCGCCACCGTGGAAAAGAATCAATGTCGGTTTAGGGTTGGTCCTGTTCCTGGGGAGATAAAGATCGAGTTTGAGCTCGATATTGTTTGCCCTGGCATAGGTGACGTTCGGAAAGATGTCGTAGTCACTGCCGGCGTAGTCGATCCAGCGCTCGGAACCGGCTTGGCCGTACGCTGGTCCACAGATTACGCAGATTACGCAGACTAAGAAGAGCATCTGCGTAATCTGTGGATTGCTTTTCTTTGCAGTCATTAACTCAGAAACCCAGACGCAATCCAAAACGCCATTGGCGCGACTGGTTCGGCCCATACGTCGACGTAATAAAACCAAAGGTGGCATTATTAATGTCCGGCTGCGGATTCGCAAAGTTTGCGTGGTTGGTCGCGTTCAGCGCCTCCGCCCGAAACTGCAAGTTGATGCGCTCCGACAAGTTGAACGTGCGGAATATGCTCAAGTCAGTCTCAAAGAAACCGGGACCACGCAGAGTATTCCTACCCACCGACCCAAACCGCGGGCCGGTCTGGGGCGCCCAGGCACAATTCGCCGTACAGTTTACTCCCAACACTGTGTTATCGAACCATGGTCCACCGCTTGAGCCACGCAGTGCTGTCGTGCCTACTCCGCCAAATGTGGCGATTGTCGGATTGAGTTGATTCGGCACCTGGCCGCTGCCGCCTGCGAGCAAGTTCGGCGCACTGCCTTGAATGACAAAGAACGGCAGACCACTCATGACACTCACCACACCGCTCACCTGGAAACCACCAAAAACCGCACTGGTCCAGCCTTCACGAGCCAACCGCTGGCCCTTTCCGAACGGCAGGTCGTAGACGCCGTACATCTGTAGGTTGTGCGTTCGATCATAGCTGGCCAGTCCTCGGTTGCGCTCCTTCTCCGGCAAATACTGAATCCTGGGGCCTTGATCGTTGTCGGCATAATTGATTGTCTTGGACCACGTGTAAGCGGCGCCAAATAGTGAATTGGCCCAGCGCCGGGTAAAGAGCGCCTGGAGCGAATCATACGTTAAGTCGCCGTATGGCTGGATTGAGTTGATGTCGGCAACCAAACCAAACTTAACTGCCAATGGCCGGCCCGCGTTGCCGGTTCCCGGAGGACCGGCGTTGATGTTGATGAAACCCATCTGGCCCTTCGCGCGCGTGCCGACATAGCCAACCTGGCTGGTGAATCTCCACGGTAGTTCGCGCTCGATCATGAAGTTGAACGAGTGGATCTCTTTACGCATCGGCTCCTTCGGGAAGGTCGTAGTCCCGGTGTTAGCCGGCAATGATAGAACGCCCTGGGTGAGATCAGGTGGAGTACTGGTGTTGATCAAACCCTGACGAAGAGTAGTTACCGGAATGAACGAGTTGTCGACACCGTTGAACCTGATCGCCGGCATGGACCAAATGTTCGCAATCCGGAAGGCGTTCCTGACATCCTGAAATGGTCTTGGGTCAGCAGATTGACCGTAGCCGCCGCGCAGCACAGTCTTATCGTTCCAACGAAACGCGATTCCCACGCGCGGTAGAAACTGACCTGTTCCGGAGTCGGCGCCACTGTCGAAGGGAACTCCGCTCAGCCCGCCGGTGAAGACCTTACCTGTTTCGGGATCAAATAAGTTAATGCCGGTGTGGTCTTTCCTCGGCACACCAAAAAGCTCCCAACGCAGACCATAAGTTAACGTTACGCGACGTCCAATCTGCCAGTGGTCGCGAGCGTAGAGCGCATATTGTTTCCACCAAACTGAGTTTGGGTTTCGCAGTTGGTCCACCTTGCCCGCCTGGGTCGGCATACCAAGCAGGAAGTCGGCCCAACTATGGAAGAGCTGGCTTTCAGCGAGGCTGGCGGCGTTGCCTTGCAGTCTCGTCGCATTGCCGCTGAAGCCGAAAGAGCCACGCACCGTTTGAAAGGCGCCGCCCTGCGGCTGGAAGTGATTGAGCTGAGGATTGAGATAGTCAGCTCCGAACCTGAACGAGTGAGTTCCCTTCAGCCATGACAGGTTTGCCGCCGCGACATACTGGTTGTCGCGGAATAGAAACGGGTTGCCGGTGTTGTCGTTGCCGATGTTGGTCCACCCACCGTTGATCTGAAAAGCGGGAACACCGCCTTGCAATCGATTGGGGCCATTGGTGCCCGGGATTTGCAAAACCTCCAGTCCGAAGTTCGAAACTATATCGAAGCCTTCCGCACCGAGTCGCTGGCGCGTATAGCCAACGTTTGCGTCCAGAACAACCGAAGGGCTGAACGTGTAAGTCCCACCGAAGCCAAACACATTGATCAATCCGGGGGCGGTTCCCAGTTGTCCGCCGTTCAAAGCTGGACCACTGACTTCGCCAAATATCGGCGGGTCGATGATCAGCGTGGGCGAACGGCTATAACGGCCAAACAAGGTGAGCTTACCGCCAACATAATTGATCTTCACATCCATGTTTGTGCGGTTGAACTCGGCTACGCCCGCCGTGGCGAAGTTGTTGGTGAACCCAGACTGGGTCGGCAGCGGCAAGCGCCTCATGATCTCGAGTGCCGCGATGTCGATCCGATTGCCGGGAATAGTGTTATTTGCGAAAGGGGTGCGCAGCGCCGGGTTGGGGTTTGACGCCGGGTCAAAGACCGTGATGCCGGTGCCGGTGAAGTTCACGTTGCCATTAGCGTCAGGACGCAGGCTCGCTGGCGCGACACTGGCGATAGCGCCCGCTGCGTTCCGCTGTGTCGTCCGCTCGAGATCGGTAAAAAAGAAGAGTTTGTTCTTGCCACTCCAGATTGCCGGTCCTCCCTCACCGAAGCGCGGGAGGATAATCGGACCACTGAAGGCGTAACCGAACTGCGCCAGAATATCCTTCGGATTCTTCGTCTGGTTAATGGCTTGAAAGAAACGTCGCGACCTGAACCGGCTGTTTGTAGTGTAACCCCAGCCCGCGCCGTGAAAGTCATTCCCGCCGCTCTTAATACTCACATTGATCGCCGCGCCGCCTGCGAGACCCTGCTCCGCATCGAACGCGTTGGTGACTATGTTGACTTCCTGTATGGCCTCCGCCGGCGGCACGTAAACCGTATTGGTTGGCAGCCAGGGGTAAATGATGCTTGCACCGTCAATCTTCGTGTTGTTCTGCAAACGTGACACGCCGTTGACGTTGTAGGAGATGGACCGCTGCGGGTTACCGGCTGCGGAGTTATCCTCGCCGTTGCCGTTGGCGTTGAGGAAAAAGCTCCCCGTGCCCCTCGTGGTGCCCGGGATCAGTTGGATCAGACTTTGGTAGTTGCGACCGACGCTGCCGAACAGCGGCAGGTTGTTGATCTGTCTCGCTGTTTGCGTAACGTTCACATCACCACGATCGGTCTGTAGCGTCGTCTCCAGACCGGCCGTTACGAGAACCGTTTCCTCCAGCCCTCCGATCTCTAATTGGGCATCGAAACGATAGGTTTTGTTCGCATCGATTCGGATACCTTCTTTGACCGTTGTTTTGAAGGACGATCGTGAAATTGCGGCCTTGTAGATTCCCACTTGAAGATCGTGTAACGAGTAAGCCCCACGATCATCCGTCATGGCGGTTGATACGTCTCCGGTGGCCACGTTGGTAAGTTCGACCTTCGCGCCGGACACGGCCGCTCCATTCGGATCCGTAACGTTTCCGACAAGAGAGCCATAAAGGACCTGTGCGCGTGCAGTAGGCGCGAGGAACAACAACGCGACCAGCAGCGCGAAGTATCGAGCCGATAATTTCAGTCGTCGTCGCGCCAGGGACAGCTTCTTGGCACCGATTTGCTCGGGTAAATGTGCGTTACCGTTTGTTTGCTTAGGACAGGTTGTGAAGTTGAACATGACTCTCTCCTCTTAAGCTTGGCGTTTCCATGTGCTCCGTGAACCGGAGCTCTGCCCGTTTTAGTTCGCGACCACAACAAAATAGGTACGAGAAAAGCGCTCAGGCGATAGCCGGAGCGCCAAAGTGTTTCAGCAATACGAGGGCAATCGTGCCGCGTAACCGCGGCTGCGTTAGGGGATCGCTCGGTACGATCTGTGTTTCCGCGCGCGTGAAGGAGTGCCGGCGTATGGTCTCCTTGATGATGGGACCAACCTTCTGCCAGGCACGAGTGACCTCCCCGACGATGACGATCATGTCTGGCGCGAGGCCCGCGACCAGTGGAGCGATTCCCAATCCCAAATACGTTGCCATCTGTTCCAAAGCCTGGACTGCTTTGCTATCGCCTTGCCCGACAAGCTGTAACAGATGATCGAAATTGATAGTTTTTTCGGCAGTTGCGGACTGGCGCCCGCGGCTCGGTGCGCTGGCCTGTGTGTAGTAGCGCACGGCGGCCGAGTTGGAGGCATACATCTCCCAACAGCCACGATTGCCGCAACTGCATTCGAGTCCGTCCGGAATCAGCGCGGCGTGGCCGAACTCACCCGCGGTACCGGTCGATCCCTGGACCAATTGATGATTGAGTATCAAGCCGCAGCCGATGCCTTCCGACACGGTGACGATTACCAGGTTACGCAGGCCTTCGGCTCGACGTCCGAAACAGATTTCGGAAAGAGCGCAGGAATTTGCCGCATTTTCCAGCTCAACCGGCAGCCCAGTGGCCTTTTCGAGCGGTGTTTTCAGATCAAAATCTCGCCAGCCGAGGTTTGGCGCAAAGACGATTTGCTTGGTCGCCAGATCGACGCGGCCCGGGAGACTCACACCGATACCCTCGCAGGTTAATTCCGGCCGTGCTTCGATGAGCTTACTGACTCGCGGCACCAGCTCCGCCAGGAACTGTTTGGGGTTTTGTGGCGTCGGCAATGAATCCTGCGCGAGAAAGTTGGCGTCGAGATCGGCGAGTGCCAGCGTGGTGGTAACCGGTCGAACGTTAATTCCAATGATGCCGACGCGTTCCTTGTTCAAGTGAAGGAATGTCGGCCGGCGGCCTCTTGGCGTATGCCCGTTCGCACCTTCGGTAATCCATCGTTCTTTGATTAGCTGCTCGGCGATTACCGAGACAGTGCTTCGTTGCAGGCCTGAATGTCGCGCCAGGTCGGCGCGCGAGATTGGCTGGTGCGTTCGGATCAGGTTTAGAACGATGCGCCGATTGATATCGCGCGCGGTTTCGCTCGTGGCAACCTGAAAGTTAGACAGATCGATTCTTCGCACGGATTAAGTCTTTCTGCCGCGGGATGGGTCGGTTCGATTCGTCTTTACGCTATCGTTAGCTTGACTGCGATTTAATTCGTGGCGCGAACTAATACCACTGACACAGACTCAAGTCAACAAAAAAGTATTAGCGGTTCGGAATTTTCACAAACCCAAAAGCATTTGCACCCGGAGATGAGCCGGAGATTATCGCTGGCACGTAACCAGTCAGCTCGTGATAACGAGCAGCAACTTTGTGAACTGTTGTGCCCGCGCCTCGGCGGCCTAAGACGGCGACCGTGCCGCCGCTTCCGCCACCCGTAATCTTCGCGCCGTAAAGGTCGGCTCCAGCCGTTTCTCGCACCAGCGCAATCAGTTGGTCGGTTCCATCTGAGCCTAGACCGCATGCGGAGTAACTCTCATGGGATTCGTACATCAACCCGCCTAACTTCCGTGCCTGATCGTCGTCGCCTTTCCAGTTTTTCAGGATGGAAGCGAAGTTGTTAACGCGGGCGTGTTCGTAAATCGGATGACGCGTCGCCGCGGACACTGAATATTCGACCGCCGGATCAACCGAAGTGACGGTATCGGTAATTCCATCATAGTCATCAAGAAAGTCTCTACCGGACATGCACTTGGGAATATGAGCCGCATATTCCCGCTCAAGCTCCTTCGGTGAGATGTTGGCAAGATACCCGTTCCATCGCGGATCATCGACAACCAAATGTCCTGCGCCAGTCTGTTTTGACGAAAATCCTGCCAACTCCGCGATGATTCGATAGCCCATGAACGCTGCCGTGCGCACTGCTCGATAAGCAGCACCGCCAACAGAATGACGAATGCCTGAATCGATCCCCCAAATCTCCAACTCTTCGGGTAAGCGAATTGCGCCTTTCAGTTCAGCGGGCTGACACAGCAACTCGAGCAAACGATTTGCTTCGCCGCAGGAGGCGGTCATCTGGTCCATTACACCACAAGGGGCGCCTACCACCAGGTTCTCGACTTTCTGACAAAGCAACGCCAGTTCTGCCGCAGGAATTTTCTGTTCGTAAGCTGCCGCCACCGCCTGCATCGAGGCAACTTCGAGCGCCGCAGAGGAACTAACGCCCTTGCCTTCCGGCACCGCGGACCTGATGAAGATGCGCGCTCCCTCAGGGAATGACGTGTTCGTCTCCCGCATCAATACGGGAAAGGCGCCCGCAACATAAGCAGCCCAATGATTTTTTGGTTCTTCGTTGAAGCGGCCGCGCAAGGTCGAATAATCGGAGTTGAGCAATTCATCCAGAGTGATTTCGAACAAGCGCGGCGGCTGGTCCAGCACTTCCGGCACGCTCGCAATGCGCAGTGTCTTGCTTTTGTGACGCTGGGTCGCTACGTACACCGCACTTTGAATGGGCCACTGCAAAACGAGTGAACCCGAGTAGTCAGCTATGCCACCCATTAAATCCAGGCGTCCCGGGGCGCGAGTGACGACCAACTCGCGGCGTGAGTCGAAAAACTCCCGCCGGTCACCGAGGCAACCGATTGAATCATCTAGCGAGGCAATGAACTCGTGCGTATCGGTCATTAAGTGAGCATCCCACGCCGCTCCAATGCTGCTTGCAGTAGCGGTTCGATTTGCACGCGAATGTATTCATTGGCATAGCCGGCCCAGGCAACATCGGCATGAACATCAAGCGGAGCGCTCAATCGCTCCCCACGTATATCCGTAACGATCACACCAGCTTCGCGGGCGATTAACTCGGTGCAAAGATCGTAAGGGTGCGCACAAATACCAAGCGCTACGCCACGCCTCACAAGAACCTTCTCCATCAATGGTCGTAGATCGGCGATGAAACGATCGTGCCCGCTCATCAACTCGTAAAGCTGGCCGCCTGAGGAGGCATACTGGTCCTCGAAGCAATGCGCTTTACCGGGCAGGACCGGGCCGAGCGCGCCAAACACAACTTCCTCGTCGATGGCGGCCAGTGCTTCACGCGCACCCGGAAAAAAGCGCGCGATTTCAGCATAGCCGTGGGCAATGGTCCTGGCGCGTGATGGCTGCAAGCTGATGCCGGTTGTTTCTTTGGTTAACCGGTTGAAGCGCTCGGCGTGAGCACCCTTGCCTCGAATGGCCCATGTGCAATCAGATAGATATTGCTTGACCAGTGGAATCTCAGTCTGAATTGCTAATTCTATGTTATTTAGATTTGTGTCAGGCCCGCGATTCGGCGCAACACCTGTCAGAATCCAGGCGCTGCGTTTCTGATACATCAGGCCGCGCGTGCCATCGATTGGGTCGACGATGATTCGCCATACGGCGTTTTCTTCCGCACTTCCTCCTGGTAGTACGAGCTTGCCATCTGGCAACCCTTCCGCAATCAACACGATTGGTGTCGTTGAGGCGATTTCGCGCTCGAAAAAATCGATCAGTAGATCCTCGGTGAGATAGTCGACCGCATAGATGGTATCCCCTGCTTCTTCCCTGGCGATCGCCGCCGCGGATTCCAGCGATATGCTCTCGCAAGCATTAACCACAGTTTGCCGGATGGTTTCGTGCAGCTGCTTCAGCGGTCTGAGTAAAAATTCTGAATTGGACGGGCTGGACATTGTCGCTTAAACGGGTTCACATTCGCTCGGTGTAATGCACGCTCGGCAACGCGCGCAACTCCGCGGCCTTTTCTTCCGCTGAAGTGTCACTGAGAAAGTTTCCGCCGCCGATCTCCGGACCGGCGAGATACTTCAGGAGATTGGATCTCCGCAATGGAGGGTGAAACTCAAGGTGAAAATGAAAGGCACTATAGTCGCCACTATCTGTGGGTGCTTGATGTAGCGGCATGACATATGGAAAAGGCATTTGCCAAAGATTGTCGAACCGGACCACCGTATCTTTCAGAACTTCGGCAAGATCGCGGGCCTCGGCATCACTCAATGATGCGATGCTCTGATGAGTCTGTTTTGGCGCGACAAAAACTTCGTAAGCGTAGCGCGCGAAATAAGGAAGAAAGGCAATAGCTGTTTCGTTCTCAGAGATGATCCGGCTTCCGTCGCGTTGCTCGGCAGCGATAATATCCGAGAACAACGACCGGCCAGTCTCGGCCAGGTAGCGACGACTCGCGCGTGCTTCAGTTTCAATAGTTTTGAAAACAAAATTAGTCGCGTAAATCTGGCAATGCGGATGCGGATTCGAAACTCCAACCACCTCGCCTTTGTTCTCAAAGATCAAGACGTGATCGATCTCCGGCCGTTTCCCCAGGTCAATATATTCGCGCTGCCAGGCAGCGATTAGTTCTTCGATCTCATGGATTTTGAGTTGGGCCAGTGATAGATCGTGCCGTGGCGAATAGCAAACAACGCGCGCTATTCCTTGCGCGGGCCGATTTCGATAGACACCGCTCTCGAGTACCGGTGGCGTGGGCGCTTCCAGTCCCACGCATGGATGATCGTTATCAAAGACAAAGACGCCGTTGTATTGTGGATTGACGGCGCCACTCACGCGCGCATTGCCAGGACATAGATAACAATCTGCTACGAATTGTGGACTGGGATCATTCTTAAGCTTGACCGTCTCGCCACTCCAGGGACGATCCTGCCGATGGGCGGCGACAATCACCCATTCTTCACGTAACGGATGCCATCGTTCTTCCCAGGTCATAGTGGCGTCCGGCTTGACAGTTTAGCCCATCGGTTCTTGTTTGCAATG
>Ga0187894_10000253_pt1 | contig 72768 bp, 64 predicted proteins | sample GBC1701081metaG_FD_136650 | JGI IMG/M metagenome (GOLD analysis project Ga0187894, IMG submission 136650) | White microbial mat communities from a lava cave in the Kipuka Kanohina Cave System on the Island of Hawaii, USA - GBC170108-1 metaG ... | reverse complement strand
GCAACGAGCTGCTCGCCGCCGTGCGCCGCGCCGGCGATCCAAACCGGCCGATCCTGTCGTGGCGACGCGAGGACTTCGCTCTTGGCGGCGGCCTGCCGACGTTCGCTGCGGCCTTCCGCGAAGTGCGCGACGGCCGCAGCATGGCGCTGGTGAAGAACGTACCGCGTCAAGGCGTCACGCCGGCTGAGTTCAGGCTGATGACCTGGGCGATCGGCCTGCACGTCGGTGTCGCACGGCCGCAGAACCGTGCCAGCGACTACATCACCGAGGTCAAGAATGTCGGAGTCGCCTACCGCAGCCCGACCGGCCGCGGTTATTCGTCGAAAGCCGGGCTCGACTTCCATGTCGATAGCGCCGATGTCGTGCTGCTCTCGTGCTACAATCAGGCGCCGGTCGGCGGCATGAGCATGTGCGCAAGTGCGGGAACAGCCTATGCCCTCGTTGAGGCCGAGCGGCCGGACTACGCTGCGGCGTTGGCGAGCGACTATATGTTCAGCCGCAATGGGGAGCATGCCGAGGACGAGGCGCCGTGGTACGCCACGCCCGTCTGCACCACCCAAGATGGCCGGGTGTTCTGCAAGTGGAACCGCAATCGGATTCAGAACGCGCAGAACCTCGACGGCGTGCCGCGGCTCTCGGCCCTGCAGCGCGAGGCGATGGAGTACTTCGACACTGTCCTGCGCCGCGCCGAGAACATGTTCTGCATGCATCTGGAGCCGGGTGACCTGCAACTCCTGTGCAACCAGACCATGCTGCATTCGCGCACCAGCTTCGAAGATCATCCCGACGAGGACAGGAAGCGCACGCTCTACCGGCTGTGGCTGTCGCGGCCGGATTCCCGCCGGCTGCCCAAAAGCTGGGCGACGTTTTACGGCACATCAGAGCCGGGTACCGTGCGCGGCGGCATCAAGGGTCACCAGTACGACGAGGAACGGCGCCGCTTCGATGCTCGCCAGGCCGCGGCCGTGGGAATGCTCGACGCTGCCTGAGGAGAAAGTGCCATGACGCTCTGCACGAGCGGCAGAAGCTGATACTCTCCGAGCTGGAGGTTCCGCATGTCGTCGCCCAACCTGGTCATTCGCAACGGCACGCTCGTCGATGGATCAGGGGGCGATCCGTACGAAGCCGACCTCGCAGTAAGCGACGGCAAGATCAGCGCGGTCGGAAAGAACCTGCCGAAGGGCGCCGAAGAGATCGATGCGCGCGGCAAGCTGGTCACGCCGGGTTTCGTCGACGTGCACACTCACTACGATGCGCAGGTAACCTGGAGCGACCGCCTGTCGCCCTCCACCTGGAACGGCGTCACGACCGTGCTGCTGGGCAATTGCGGCGTGGGCTTCGCACCCTGCCATGCCGATCAGCGCGACATGTTGATCAACCTGATGGAGGGCGTGGAGGATATTCCCGAGGTCGTGCTGGCCGCCGGGCTGCCGTGGACCTGGCATAGCTTTCCCGATTTCCTCGATGTGATTGCAGCACGTTGCTACGATGCCGATGTCGCCGTCCAGGTGCCGCATGCGGCGTTGCGCGTGTATGTGATGGGTCAACGCGGCGCTGACCGCGAGCCCGCCACGGCGCAGGACCGCGGGCGCATGGCCGAGCTGACAGCCGAGGGCCTGCGTGCCGGTGCCTTCGGGTTCTCGACCTCGCGGACGCTCAACCATCGCACCGCCGACGGCAGGCATATTCCGACCCTGCGTGCGGAAGAGGCCGAGCTGACCGCGATCGCGCGCGCCATGCGCGACACGGGGATCGGCTGGCTGCAGGTCGTCTCCGACTTCGAGGACATGGACGGCGAGATCAACCTGTTCCGACGTCTCGCCCGCGAGTCGCGGCGGCCGGTCACGATCTCCATGGCGCAGTCCCATATCCGCCCCGACGGTTGGCGCGCATTGATGCAGCAGATCGACCAGGCGAACGCCGAAGGCCTCAGGATCACGGCGCAGGTCCGTTCCAGGCCGACCAGTGTTCTGCTCGGCCTTGAGCTCTCGCAGAACCCGTTCATGAACCGGCCAAGCTACAAGCAGATCGCCCATCTGCCCTTTTCCGAGCGTCTCGCGAGCCTGCGCCAACCTGAGGTGCGCGCGCGCATCCTTGCCGAGACGCTCGAGTGGTCTCGGCGCAGCCCGCGCGCCGAGCGCTGGGATCGCATGTATCTGCTCGGCGATCCACCTGACTACGAGCCGAGTTCCGAAAGCAGTATCGCCGCCCACGCCGCGCGCCAGGGGCGCTCACCGGAAGACGTGGCTTACGATCTGTTGGTTGAAGGCGACGGCAAGAACATCCTTTATCTGCCGGTCACGAACTATGCCGCCGGCAACCTCGACGTGGTTGGCGAGATGATCACCGCGCCCAATACGCTACTCGGCCTGGGCGACGGCGGCGCGCATGTCGGCATCATGTGCGACTCCACCGCCACGAGCTACACGCTGACCCATTGGACGCGTGATCGCGAGCGCGGCTCACTCTTGCCGGTGGCATGGGGCGTCAGGCGCCTGACAGCGGACAATGCAATCGAGATGGGCTTGAGCGACCGCGGCCTGCTGAAGCCCGGCCTCAAGGCTGACATCAACGTGCTCGACTACGACAATATGCGCTTGCGCAAGCCGCAGATCGTCTATGACCTGCCGGCGGGCGGCAGACGCCTGATCCAGCGCACCGACGGTTTCGACGCCACCATCGTCCGCGGCGCCGTGGTCTATCGCCACGGCGAGGCAACCGGTGCGTTGCCCGGTCGCCTGATCCGCGCACGAGGCGTCAGCTCGTAACCGTTCGCAGGGGCTTTCAGTTTTCACCCGAGGTCAGTCCATTACGGCGAGTTCGGCGCCTTCCATCGCATAGCGTGCGAAGACGAAATCGCGGATGCCAACGACCTTGCCGCCCGCCCAATCCAAAAGAACGAAGTATTTCAGCCGATGATCGGGATCGTCGGCGTCGTAGACAAGCATCGCCGGGCGGCGGTCGACGAAGCCCGGCATGAATCGCCAGTGTGGCCGCGCAGCATAGTTGCTGAAATAAGGCGCCACGGTTTTCTTCCCATCGAGGCGCACCCGGTTGACGATCTCGAAGCGCACGTCTTCGGCCAGCATGTCTCTGACCGCGTCGAAGTCATGTGCATTGAAGCGCTCCACATAGGCGCTGAGCCGCGCCCGCTCCGGCTCGGTCAGGGCCGGAACGGGAGCGTCGTCGGCCTCCGCGGCGAGCGCGCGAAGGCGAACCCTTCCTCGCTGCAGGGCCGCCTTGCTCGCCGGGACGCTGCCGCTGACGATCTCGGCGATCTCCTGCAAGGAATGGCCGAGTACGTCGCTCAGGATGACGCTGCTGCGCTGAGATACCGGCAACCGCATGAAGGTCCTGAGGCTGGTCGCAGCAAGCTGGCGATCTTCGACGGGGTTCCTGACGGCCGCGATCATGTCCAGCTCCTCATTCGAATGCCAGGCCTCCTCGCGCGCCTGTCGGCGCAGAAAGTCCAGCGCCGCGTGATGGGCGATGCGAAACAGCCAACCCTCGGGATTGGCGATCGGGCCTGCCGTCGTCGCCGCCGCTATCGCCTTCAGCATGGTTTCCTGAACCACGTCCTCGCCATCGACGACCGAGCCGGTCATCCGGGCGCAGTAGCGGTGCAGTCTCGGTCTGAGCTCGCCCAGGAGCTGTTCAACAGGCTTTGGCTGCGTTGCGGATTGCGTGCTTGTGCCTTCCGACAAGGCCGATTCCTCCTCAGAATTGGCCTCAAGACTAAGCCGAGTCACCCTGACTCGACAAAGGCCCGGACCGGCTATCCGAGCTGTCTGCCGAGCTACAGCCTCTGCTCAGGTGTAGAGGCTGTAGCAGACGTCGCAGGTGAAAGCCTCGTGCTTTGCCAAAGCACCAAACTGTTGGAGGTAGGGCTTCATCCGAGGATCTTGGCGAAAAGCGTCAATAGCCTTGGCATCTCGCCATTGCGAATAGACGATGACCTGTCTCGGGTCCCGACTCTTGAGGAGGTTGCTCGAGATCCAACCCGGCATCTTGCTGAACGTGGTCTGGATGCCCTCCTGGAGGAGGGCGAGCACCTTCGGCTGATTGTCAGGCTCAACCGTGAAGACGTTGACGAGGGTGGTGACGGCGCTGTCGACGCGAATGGTGGTTTCCATGGTGGGACTCGCGGTTTGGCTTTGTGCTGGCAAGGCGTCCAAGATTCCGCCAGCGAGGCCGTTGGCAATGAGGGCCCGACGCGACAGCCTGGTCTCGATGGGCATGGGTACTTTCTCCTGGACCAGGCTCCCCGCCGGCGGCAAGGGCCGATGGGCGCCTTTCGACAGCAAGACGAACCTGAAAGGCCAAACGGATCGGTGCGCTGAAAACAAATTCAGAGCCGGGGCGCGCCGCACATCGATCGTGCCCTGAAGACATTTTCAACCGTGGTTCCCGAGCGACCCCGCTGAAAAATAATAGAGCGGGAGTGGGAAAAACGTCAGGCTGGCGCGGCGACTCGCTTCAAATTCTCAACGAACCAGCGCGCTAGCCCGGTCATGCGGGCGTCCTCGTGCTGCTGGCCCATGAGCTGCACGCCGACAGGCATGCCGCCGACGCTCATCAGCGGGACCGTCACAACAGGCGCGAACAGCATCGACGAGGGGGCGTTGAACACGAAATCGCCGGTCGGCCGCGGTGCCAGCGGCTGGCCCGGCACGTCGCCCGACCAGATCGGCGCGGGGCCGGGGCAGGCGAGCGTGATCGCGGCGTCGGCCAGCGATGCCGCGGCCACATGGGCAAGCTGCGCCTGCTGGCGGGCAAGCAGGCGGACGCGATAGTCGTCGGGCGTCATGGCCTCGGCCTTCGCCAGCGTTGCCTTGGCGCGGGCGCTGAGGCCATCGGGCGCGGCATCGAGCATGCCGCGCTGGTACCAGCGGTTCTCCCAGCTGGTGATGCCGTTGCAGACGGCACGCCCATCGGCGATCGCCGTCTCCAGCGTCTCGACGAACGGATGGTCGGTGCGGCGGATCAGAGTGACCCCCGCCGCCTCGATCTGGCGCAGCACCTGGGCGAAGCCGGCCTTGGTCGCCGGGTCGACGTCGGGCCAGCCTTCAGTCTGTAGCACGATCAGCCGGTTGGGTTTGATCGCGGCGGGTAGCGAGTCGGGGCCCATCAGGCCGATCGCACCGCGGTCGCCGCCGCAGCGTTTGGCCATCTCGATTGCGACCTGCCACATGTCTTCGAGGCAGCCGGCGTGCGGGCCGTGCGTGCTTTGGCTGGTGGCGAGCCGCTCGCCGCGGTTGATGCCGCCTTGCGTCGGCTTGAGCGCGAAATTCCCGCAATAGGCAGCCGGCCGGATGATCGACCCGCCGACCTGGGTCCCGATCGCTGCCGGCACCATGTTGGCACCCACGGCAGCGGCGGAGCCCGAGGACGAGCCGCCCGGCGTGCGCTTGGCATCGAACGGATTGGTGGTCGGCCCGGGGTGCGAGCCGCCGAGCTCCGCCGTCACCGTCTTGGCGAGGATCACGGCGCCGGCCTGGCGCAACGCCCAGACGCCCGCATTGTCGCGCTTGGGGAAGTTCCCCTTCATCGCCGCGCAGCCCATTTCGGTGGGCATGTCCTTGGTCTCGAGCAGATCCTTGATGGCGACGGGCATGCCGTCGATCGGCGACAAGGGCTTGCCCGCCTTCCAGCGCGCGGCGCTGGCATCGGCGGCGGCGCGTGCGCCGGCCTCGTTCGTGGCGGTCAGGGCCTTCACCACCGGCTCGCGCTGCGCAATGGTTTCAAGGCAACGCTCGAGGTAGGCACGTGGGCTGTCGTTGCCGTCCGTGAAGTGCCGGATGGCGTCGTGGAAGGTGAGCGGCTTGTAATCGGCGTAAGCGGTCATGTTTGATACCTTGGCGCGAACTGCTACAGCATTGGCGTCGACCGGTATCTGGTCGTTGCACCGTTCAAATTGCAAGCAGGATCGGCGCGTCCTGTGGCCGGTTGACGGTCGCGCTCATGACACGCCGGGAGACAGCTCATGTCCTCATCTGAAGTCGACGATGACCACCGTGCCGTTGCCGAGGCAGAGCGCGCGTTGGCCGACGCACATCTCACGCTCGACGTGGATGTCATCGGTCGGCTGATCCACGCGGATTATGTCATTGTCCAGCTGGACGGACGTGTTGAGACGAAAGCCGACGTCCTGGCTTCCTATCGGACGGGGACTCGTCGCTGGGATGAAGTCCCGGTCGATCATCCGGTCCGGGTCAAGCAGAGCGGTCGCTGGCAGGACGTGGCGTATCAAGCGGCGGAAATACCGAGGACCGGTGCGTAGGGTGAATAGTGTGCGCGCGCCATGAGCGAGCCCATCGGAATCGCGCCATACTTGTCACTCTCACTGTCCGATGGCCGGCGCCAATATGAGTCGCGATCACAACCGGCACGGCAACGGCCAGAAGTTGGCCAGTCCTGATCAATCGTCGCAACCCTGGAGGAGACCGATGCCAGAGGCCCTCGTCGTCCGCCGCGAGACGCACATCCCGGCACCGCCTGCCGCGGTCTTCGCCCTGCTGACCGATCCGGAAAAAATCCTGCGCTGGATGGGAACGGAAGCGCAGCTGGAACCGCAGCCAGGCGGGCTCTATCTGGTCAACGTCACGGGCGCGCGGGTAGCCCGCGGCGCCTTCCGCGAGGTGGTGCCGGTGCACCGCCTGGCCTACAGCTTCGGCTGGGACGACAGCGAGGAGGTGCCGCCGGGATCGAGCCTGGTCGAGATCGACCTGATCGAGCAGCCGGACGGCACGCTGTTGCGCTTCACCCACACCGGCCTGCCCAATGCCGAGCAATGTGCCGGCCATGCGGAAGGCTGGGCCAATTATCTCGGCCGGCTGGTCGTGGTGGCCGCCGGACGTGACCCGGGGCCGGACCCCTTCTACGGCCGCACCGGCAGAGCGTGACGCCACGCCACGGAGCGGCACGCTCCGGGCGCATTCTCGCATCACCGTGCGCAGATCCCGGGAACGTGTCGGCATGGATGACAGGCTAAGGGCCGTGGCGGCATGATCGCGGCATGGATCTGCCGGCGCCCCTCGCCTGGCTGGTGGACGAGGCCGGCGCCTCGCCCGGCCCCGACCGTTTCCTGGCCGCGTTCGGCGGCCGGCTGCGGGCCGACGGCCTGCCCCTGGCTGGCGGCGCCCTGACGCTGGCGGTGCCACATCCCATCATCGCCCGCCGTACCTGGTTGTGGCGGGCTGACAACGAGGCGGTGATCGAGGCGCTGGCCTTCGCCGGCAATACCCTCAAACAGGCCGGGCGCGACTGGCTGGCCGGGCTTGGTCCGGTGCAGGAGGACATGGTCGGTCCGGGACCGGACAGTCCGGTGCTGGGCTGGGCCGGGACCCGGCCGTTCGACTGCGTCGAGTCCGGCCGCCTGCGCCAAGCCGCGCGCTTCGCTGCGGCGCCCCTGGCGGCGCTGGCCGCGCGGTCGGCGCTGGCAGCGCTGCTCGAGGCCTATCTCGGTCGGCGCAGTGCCGCCCGGGTGCAGGCCGGCGCGCTGCGCCGTGGCACTGGAGAGACCATTCGCGCTGCGTTGCTCTATGCCGATCTGCGCGACTTCACGGCGCTCTCCGAGTCAACGGAGCCCGCGGCGGTGATTGCCGCTCTCGATGCCTGGTTCGACCGTGTCGCCGGCGCCGTGCACGCCTTTGGGGGCGAGGTGCTGAAATTCATCGGCGACGGTGCGCTGGCGATTTTCCCGGTCACCGGCGCACCAGCAGAAGCGTGCGAGGCAGCACTGCGCGCTGTCACCGCCGCCCGTGCCGGCATGGCTCATCTCGATGCGGCGCGGCAGGCTCAGGGGCTGCCGCCGCTGCCCTTCGGCGCCGCGCTGCATCTGGGCGAGATGCTGTGGGGCAACATCGGCGCGGTCGACCGGCTGGACTTCACCGCCATTGGTCCCGCGGTCAACCTGGTCAGCCGGCTGGAGGGGCTGTGCCGGCCGCTTGGTCGGTCGGTATTGATCTCGGGCGCGGTCGCTGCCGAGACTACCGTGCCGCTGGTGCCGCTGGGCGAACACGTGCTGCGTGGCATCGCGGCACCCTGTGCCGTCTTCACTCTGCCGGACGCATGAACGTCCCGTCGCCCGCGTATCCCTCAGCTCTCCTCGCGGTCGTAGTAGTCGACGGTGTTCTCGGCACGGAACAGTTTGCGCAGCACGCGTTGGCCGCGTGGGCCTGCCACGATGAGCACCTTCTGCGAGTCCGGGTACTCACACGCTTCGACATCAACCAGCGTCGAGAGTGACAGGTAGCGCATCGTCGCCGTTCCGGTGTTGATGATTTGATGCGCCACGTCGGGGCCACCGGGAGGGCACGCAATCACGTCGTGCCGGCGGATCGGGTAGCGCTTGTCGCCGAATCGCAGCTCGCCCTCGCCCTCCAGAATGAAGAACATTTCTTCTTCGCCATGATGGCAGTGAAAGGGGCACTGGACCTTGCCGGGCGGCAGGACCGTCAGGTTGTAGCCCAGCTTCTTGGCGCCGATGTGATCGCTGATCTGGCCGCGGCTCGATGTGTAGCGGCCATTCTCCTCCACGTCGTCGAACTGGACCTCATCAAGATTCATGATGGGTTTCATCGTGTCGCTCTCCGAGGGTTAGGGCTGCTGGTCAGCGCAAAAGGGTAGCGCGCTCCCGCTTCTCCGGTTCATAGCATGGCCTGGATGACGCGTTTGTGTCCGCACGCGGTGACTGTGGAACCACGGGCCATTGCGGTGGCGCTGACTCCTTTTCCGGGCCTGGATCGTTCTAGCTGCACCAAGGCAGCGGGGTACGGGAAGGACCACCATGATCAGGGTATTCGGGCATCCGGCCAGCACGTGCACGCGCAAGGTGCTCTGCACGCTGCATGAGATCGGCCAGCCGTTTGAGCTTCAGCTTGTCGACATGGTCGCCACGGGCGCGCACAAGCAGCCGGCGCACCTCGCGCGCCAGCCGTTTGGCAGGGTGCCGGCCATCGATGACGAGGGCTTGGCGCTGTACGAGTCGCGCGCGATCATCCGGTACCTCAACGATCAGTACGGCGGCACGCTCGTCCCGGCCGACGTGCGCGGCCGCGCGGCGATGGATCAGTGGACCAGCGTCGAGTACGCGTATTTCTCTGCCGCGGCGATGACGCCCGTCCTGCATCACATCGTCGGTCGTCCGCAGGACGCCGCCGCTCTCGCGGCTGCAAGCGCGACCCTCGAGCAGACGTTTGACGTGCTCGAGGCCCGTTTGGGCGCCGTGCCGTACCTCGCGGGCGAGCAATTCACGCTCGCGGACATCGTGTACCTGCCCTACCTCGAGTACCTGATGGCCACGCCTCAGAAAGTCGTGATGTCCAAGCACGGCAACGTCACGGCGTGGTGGCGCCGCAGTTCGGAGCGACCGAGCTGGCGCAAGGCAGCCGGCGGCTAGCACCGCATGCGTGACGCAGAAGACCTGGAGGACACCATGAGCGCCTTGCGCGATACCACCACGATTGTCGTTGGTGCGAGCCGCGGCCTGGGCCGCGGGATCGCCACGGCCTTCGCCGAGGCGGGCGTCCCGGTGGTCGCCGTGTCCCGCACCGCAGCGGCGTTTTCTGCGCCGGCCAGTGGCGCCGGCACCATCCGGCCGGAGATCGCCGATGCCGGTGATGCCACAGTGGCGGCCAGCCTTCTCGACCGCTATGAGCCGAAGGTCGTCGTTCTGGTGGCCGGCGCCAGCCCGCATATGCGGCCGCTGCAGCACCACACGTGGGAGACGTTTTCGATCCACTGGCAGACCGATGTCCGCATCGCATTCCACTGGCTGCGCGAGGTGCTGCTCAAGCCGTTGCGGCCCGGCAGCAGGGTGGTCGTGGTCAGCAGCGGTGCGGCCCTGAACGGATCGCCGCTCAGCGGTGGCTACGCTGGCGCCAAGGCCACCCAGCGGTTCATCACGAGCTACGCCCAGGACGAGGCACAGCGCGCCGGTCTCGACATCACCTTCACCGCGGTGCTGCCTCGGTTCGCGCCGTTGACCGGCGTCGGCCGGCCGGCAGTCCAGGCGTACGCGGCTCGCGCCGGTATCTCCGTGGCGGCGTTCCTCCAACCGATGGGCCCGCTGGTCACTCCGGAGATTGCCGGCAGCGCTGTGGTCGGGCTGGTACAGGCAGACGCCGCCACCGTTGCCCCGGGCTATCTGCTGACCGGCGCTGGTCTGCAGAAGCTGCCGTGACGGGCAGGCGTGCCCCTGATGTTCGGTTGCGCCGGACCGTCGTGGCGATGTTGGGTTGACTCCTTTTTCATGACTCGATCGTCTTAGCGTCATCTGGAGACCTCTGGCAGAGCTGATGAGCCCCAAAGACAAGAGTGTCGCCGTCACCGGCAGTCGCGGCCTTGGCTGTAGGGCGCTGCGGTGAGCGCAGGAGAGCCCGCGCTGGACCGCGACCGCCGGACCGAGCTCTTCGCCCAGGCGAGCACCTTGCGGCCCGAGCTGCACCGCTATTGCGCGCGTCTCATGGGCTCGGTCATCGACGGCGAGGATGTCGTGCAGGACACGCTCGCCCGGGCTTTCGTGGCATTGCAGGACCTGCAGCAGATGCCGCAGCTTCGACCCTGGCTGTTCCGGATCGCTCACAACCGTGCGCTGGACTTGCTGCGTAGCCGGACTGTGCGACAGGCTGAACCGATCGACGCTGCCTCTGACGTCGTCGACTCGACGAGTCCTGACCCCGTGGAGAGGTTGATGCGCCAGGAAGCGGTCAAGACTGCTGTGTCGCGCTTTGCGGCGCTCTCCATCGTGCAGCGTAGCGTCGTCATTCTGAAAGACGTGCTCGGTGAGTCTCTGATAGAGATCGCCGCACTACTGGATCTCACGGTCGACGCGGTAAAGGGCCATCTGGCGCGGGGACGCGCGCGTCTTCGAGAGATCAACGCACAAGCCGAGCCGGCCGCGGATGCGCGGCCCGCGTCTGCGGAGGTCGCGCGCTACGTCGCGCTTTTCAATCGGCGGGACTGGGACGGCCTGCGGGCGCTTCTGGCCGGTGACGTGAAACTCATTCAATCGACGCACGAGCCGCGCGCAGGCATCGCGGATGTTGGCATGTTCTTCACCATTTACGGCAAGATTGAAGGCCTGTGGCTCGCATCGGCCTGGCTCGAGGACAGGGAAGTGATCGCGGTCTTCGAAAACCGTGGCGACCCGAAGCCCAGCTACTTCATGTGGCTCGAGTGGCGCGAGGGCCGGATCACCTTCATCCGCGACTATCGCTATGTCCGCTACGTCACCACCGACGTCGAGCTGATGCTGGCACAGGACGGCGGGCCTGCGGACGGCAGCACCACGGCGTGACGATGATCCAACGCATCCTAAAATAAATTAGTATTGACTAATTGATTAGCAGATACTAATTTATTGTCCATGCCTGAAACCGCCACCATCGATGTTGTGATGCGCGCGCTTGCCGATCCCACACGGCGCGCCGTGTTCGAGCGAATTGCCAGCGCCAACGAAATCACTGTGGTCGAGCTGACGCGGGGCAGTGGGGTGACACAGGGCGCCGTTTCCCAGCACCTCAAGGCATTGAGGCAGGCGGGTCTGGTCGCCGAACGCCCCGAGGGCCGCAATGTCTATTACCACGCACAGCCCGAAGGCCTCGCGCCGCTGGTCGACTGGATGGACCACTACGGTGCGTTCTGGCGCAAGCGCTTCGCCAACCTGAGAACCCTCCTGAAAGAGATCGATCCATGAAGAACGCCCAGAGGAAGCCCGATACGCAGGACATCGTCGTGGACGAGGTCTTTCCCCACGCGCCGGAAGCGATCTGGAAGGCGCTGACAACTGGCGACCTGATCGCCCGTTGGTTGATGCCGCCAGCCGGGTTCGAGCCGGTGTCGGGCAAGCATTTCACATTCCAGACGCGGCCGGCCGGCGCGTGGGATGGCACCATTCACTGCGAGGTTCTGCGGGTGGTTCCGAACGAACGCCTCGCCTACGCCTGGAAAAGCGGACACGAGGAAAACGTCGGATACGGCGCACCATTGGACACCGTCGTCACGTGGAGCCTTGCCCGGGTTGAAGGCGGTACGCGCGTTCGCCTTGTCCACTCCGGCTTCATCACGCCGAACAATGACACGGCGTTCAACACCATGAGCGACGGCTGGAAGAAGGTTGTCCCGAGCCTCGGCATCATTGCCGGCGGCGAGAACTGACGGAAGGGATCGCCCCGGCGGCCCAGCAACTTTTGTCAAAGGAGGGAAGATATGAGCGAGACCTACACTGGTGGATGCGCCTGCGGCGCGAACCGCTATGAAATCGCCGCCGAACCGCTGGTGTCGGTCCATTGCCAGTGTCGCGACTGTCAGCGCAAGAGCGGCACCGGGCACGGGTCCTACCTGACTTTTCAGCGCTCCGGCGCGTATCTCAAGGGCGAAGCGAAGCATTGGGACATGGTGGGCGACAGCGGCAATGTGAAGACGCGCGCCTTCTGTCCCACCTGCGGATCACCACTGTATATCACCTCTGTGGACATGCCGGATATCATCGCCATGCACGCCGCGAGTCTTGACGATCCAAGCCGATTCAAGCCGCAGATGGTGTTCTACAGCGTGCGCGGGTATGCCTGGGATCATGTCGATCCGGCCTTGCCGAAGTTCGAGAAGTTGCCGCCGAGATGAAGGCTGCATGATTGACACCAATTTGGACGCGATCGGCAGAGCAAGGTTTAACGCGCAATGCGATGGTCCGACGCGCTCGGGTCGAGCTCTCTGTGGGTGGCGGACGCGATGAAGTGGTTGACCGGCCTTCTTGGCAATCGGACTCCCCCGGCACTTCGGCCGAAAGAGCAGGCGCTGATCATCGAGTTGGATGGCGTTGCGTTGCCCGCTCACGTCTACGCGGAAAACGATACGTCCACCCTGGAAGACCTCCTTCAGGACGCTATTGGCGAACTGGGGACCTGCGACGGCGGCGAGCATGGTCCGGAAAGCTCTCGTATCTTCATCTATGGAGCCGATGCCGAGGCGCTGTACCGCGCCGCATCCGGCGTGCTTGCAGCGTACCCACTCGCCGCAGGCGCGCTTGTCACGATTCGCCAAGGACCACCGGGATCGTCCCAGCGCGAGATCCGCTTGCCGCTCTGAGCCTGGCCTCGACACGTGCCTCAAGCGGTCCGTGACACCGGCCGCAGCTTTCGACTTCCAGAAGCCCGATCTCGGGGCCTGGTTCTGCTTCGTCGGGGTCGAGACGGTTCGTTCGATCGTCGCGGAACGAATGCCTGGCGAGCAAGGTGGCCTGTCGCGCGAGCAAGCCGTCAGCGCCGCGGCCGCCCTGGCGCGAAGCCTCGCCTGAGCGCATGGCCGGGTGCGGCGTCGCGCCCGGCCCATCTTTGGCTGGCTGGATCGGCGATCGCCTGATAATCGTGCTGATAGCCCGGTAAGCGTCCAAGAGCGCGGCTCGCGCGCTCGAAGGGGAATCAGCGCACAATGACTGCCACTGCCAAAATCCTGTTGCTCGGCTCGGGCGAGCTGGGCCGCGAGTTCGTGATCTCCGCGAAACGGCTGGGCGCCCATGTCGTCGCCTGCGACAGCTATGCCGGCGCGCCGGCCATGCAGGTCGCCGACGAGGCCGAGGTCTTCTCCATGCTGGATGGCGCGGCGCTGGGCGCGGCCATCGACAAGCACAAGCCGGATTTCATCGTCCCGGAGGTCGAGGCGATCCGCACCGAAGTGCTGAAGGACTATGAGGATCGCGGTTTCAACGTCGTGCCGTCCGCGCGCGCGACGCTGATGACCATGAACCGTGACCGCATCCGCGACGTGGCGGCCGCCGAGCTGGGCCTGCCGACGTCCCGGTATCTGTATGCGGAAACGCTGGAGGAGATGCGCGCGGCGGTGGCCAAGGTCGGCATCCCCTGTGTCGTCAAGCCCGTGATGTCGTCATCCGGCAAGGGCCAGAGCACCGTGCGCAGCGCCGACGGCGTTGATGCCGCCTGGGATTATGCCGTCGCCGGCATGCGGGGCGACCGCAAGCGCGTGATCGTCGAGGCCTTCATTGCCTTCGATTACGAGATCACCCTGCTTACCATCCGCACGCGCGACGGCGTCATCTTTTGCGACCCGATCGGGCACCGGCAGGAGCGCGGCGACTATCAGGAGAGCTGGCAGCCGGCCGCCATGTCGGCCAAGGCGATCGCCGCGGCCCGGCAGCAGGCGGGGGCAGTGGTCGACAACCTCGGCGGCTATGGCCTGTTCGGCGTCGAGTTCTTCGTTGTCGGCGAGGACGTGATCTTCTCCGAGCTCTCGCCGCGGCCGCACGATACCGGCATGGTGACGCTGATCTCGCAGAACCTGACCGAGTTCGACCTGCACGCACGCGCCATCCTCGGCCTGCCGATCCCCGCCATCCGGCAACAGGGGCCGAGTGCATCCGCCGTCATCCTCGCCGACCGCGATGCACGGGATTTCGCGATCCAGGGCCTCGACGCTGCCCTGCAGGCGCCGGCTCCGGATATCGATGTCGATGTCCGCATTTTCAACAAACCGACCACGCGGCCGTATCGCCGTATGGGTGTGGCGCTGGCGCTGGCAAAGAACGGCGACACCGATCGCGCCCGCGAGGCGGCGCGAGCGGCCGCGGCAAAGGTGACAATCGCATATCGCGACTGACGGATGATGAACGCGCTAGCCGGTGGCGCGACGGCGGGCGATGTAGAGGTAGGTCTCGTAGTTCATGTCGAACGCGCCACCGTAAGCGTCGACCGCCTTGGCGATATCCGCCAGGATAGCCTGGCGAACGGCTGGCGCGAATGTCTGGAGGTCCGATCGTGTCTTCAGAAAGCTGACGTAGCTCGCCGTCGTATGGTGCCAGGTCCATGGATAGGCTTTGTTCACAACGAGACCGAACAGTCCCGATCGCTCGAACGCGCTTTTGAGTGGACCCGCCGGCAGGTACCAGGCCTCGGGCGGTGGTCCCCAGACACCGGCGTGGTGTAGATAGATCCGTTTGAAGACTTCGAGCAGCTGGGGTGACAGACCGACGGGAACATGGCCGAAGACGGCCAGCGTCCCTTCAGCGATCAGAACCTCGGCAGCCTTGGTAAACTGCACCTCGGCTGCGACCCAGTGCCAGGACTGTGCCGCAATCAACAGCCGAAAGGCGGCGGGCGTTGCGGGCCACGCCTCGAAGGTGGATACGACGAACTCGACACCGGGGAACGTTGCCAGGCTCTCCCGCGCCGCACCGATCAGGTCTTGTCCCGGGTCGATCGCGAGCATGCGAAAGCCGCGGGCTGCGAAGCTTTTGGTGGCCTGGCCCGAGCCGCATCCGACTTCGAGAATCGCATCGTTGGGGCCCAGGCCGGAAAAGAAGATGACATCGTCGACGAGAGCGTCCGGATAGCCAGGACGCGCCGCATCGTATGCGCGTGCGTCCTGATCGAATGTGAAGCGCTGTTCCATCTCCGCCCCTCGTCGCCCTCGGGAGACTATAACCGAAATTTCCGCGGGCGTAGGGGCGATATCGTCCAAGCGATCAGCGCTTGGCCACCTTCTCGCGGTTGCGGTCGTGCTGTTCGGCAACGTCGGGCGTCACGGCGTCACCGAAATCGGCGATGTCGAAGATCGGCCTGATCTCGATCTCGCTGGGGCCGGGCATCGGGTTGGGGCACCGCTTCACCCATGCGATGGCTTCGTCCATGTCCTTGACCTGCCATAGCCAGAAGCCGGCGACCAGTTCACGGGTGTGCGCGAAGGGACCATCGATGACGGTGCGGTTGGCGTCGTCGAAGGCGATGCGCTTGCCCTTTGACGACGGGTGCAGGCCCTCGCCGGCCTGCATAATGCCGGCGTTGATCAGCGCCTCATTGTACTTGCCCATAGCCTGGAGCAGTTCGGTCGAGGGCATCGTGCCCGCTTCGCTGTCGCTCGTCGCCTTCACCATGACCATCACGCGCATTGCCTCGTCTCCTCTGATCCGTCGAAGTGATGACCTCGTGCTCAAAAGACGAATGAGCCACTGCGAAGCCGACAGCGTGTCCGAACTTTTTGCCGGTGGGGATCAGGCACCGTGCCTGCGACCAGCGCGCTGTTGAGCCGGCTGCTCGCAATTTCCGATGATGCGGTCCTGCTCGGTCAGGATCTCGTGGGCCAGTAGTTCATCGCCGTGCGCAATCGCGTGTGTTAGAAACCGATGCTGCTGAGGATCCAATCCATCACCATGAAGAGGGGTCACCCGCAACTCCCGTCGTCTTGAGCGAAGCCTGACGGCCCAGAAACGCACTAGGTGAGAGCGAACATGACCATTGCGGGGACTCGGACATTTAGAAGCGGAAGCAGCATTGCAGTCCGGTTGCCCGGAGATGTTGCCTTTGGTGAAGATGTCGAACTCGTCATCGTCAGATCCGGAGACGTAATGACGATCTACCCGGCGGCTATTTCCATATCGACGATGATAGAGCGTTTGCGTTTTTTGCCCGCGCCGCCGGCCATCGAATGGCGTGATGAGTAGATACTCCCCCTGCTGGGTACGTAGTGCAGGCATGACGAAGCACATTTGACAACATACGCCTGGCAAAGCTTTCACATGGCCGTCGCCAGATAATGATGATTACTGGTAAAGCCGGCAGGGCACGGTATTGTCAGGCGCAATGACGTCGTCACGACGCCTGAATGAATCGGTGGGTCGACCGTGCGCGCAATCCTTCTAAAATCCCCCGGTGGCCGGGCCGAGGATCTTGTCGTGGCCGACGTGCCCGAGCCGGTACCCGGGCCGGGTGAGGTGGTGGTCGCGGTGGCTTTCGGCGGCTGCAACTTCGCCGATACGATGATGCACAAGGGCACCTACCCGCATCCCAAGGGCTATCCGATCGTGGCCGGTCTGGAGATTGCCGGTCGCATCGCCGCGGTGGGGCCCGGAGTCTCGGATGTCCGGATCGGTGATCGCGTAGCGGCGTTCTCCGAGGGTGCCGGCGGCTTCGCCGAACGCTGCGTCGTGCCGGCCGAACGGCTGATCCGGCTGCCCGACGGGGTTGGCCTGGATGCCGGTGCTGCGTTTCCGATCCAGGCGCTCACGGCCTGGAACATCCTTCATACCGTCAGCACCACGCCCGCCGGACAGACCATCCTGGTGCATGCGATCGGCGGCGGGCTGGGCCTCTATGTCACGCAGCTCGCGGTGATGGCCGGCGCGCGCGTCATCGGTACCGTCGGCACGGCGGGCAAGGAACGGCGTGCGCTCGAGTATGGTGCTGCGCGGGTGATCAACCGCGAAGAGGAGGACTTTGTGGCGGCGGTGATGGCGGAAACCGGCGGCCGCGGCGTCGACAAGATCGTCGATTCAACCGGGGCCAGCATCCTCGACCGCAGTTTCGCCGCCATCCGAACGCTGGGCCATATCGTCAGCGTCGGCGAGGCGGAGGGCAAACCGTTCACCAATTTGTGGGAACGGCTGGTGCCCAAGTCGCTCACCTTCACGCGCTTCCATCTCGGCCACAGCGATTTTGCCTCGCCGCAGTGGCGCGACGGTGTCGATGCGGTGGTCAAGGCCATCGCGGCGGGTACACTGAAGGTCCCGATTGAAGAGGTCTTTCCTTTCGAGCGCGTCGCCGATATGTACGCGCGCCTCGGCTCACGCCAGGTGGCGGGCAAGCTGGTGCTGGCCGTGCCGGGCGCATGATGGAGCGGGCGTCGTTGGCGACGAACAGACCGTACTACGAAGTGATTCGCGACCTTCTGGCCGCCAACATCGACGGCGGCCGCCTGCCGCCGGGGACTCGGTTGATCACCGCCGCGGTCGCCGATCGGCTGGGGGTCAGCCGGCCGCCGGTGCAGCGGGCGCTGGCGCGCCTGGAGCGGGAAGGGCGCCTGCGCTACTCCCGCGAGACAGGCTACGTCGTTGGCACGGCGCGGGATGGCGTCGAACCGGTGCGGCTCAACCTGCATGCGCTGGACCTCGATCTTTCCGGACCGTTGTCGCCGCCATCGCCGCAGGCGACCTGGGAGCGGATCTTCGAGACCGTGGAAAGCGACATCCTGAACTGCATGCCCTTCGGCACCTATCAGATCTCGGAGGCCGGCCTGGGTGACCATTTCTCGGTCAGCCGTACCGTCATCCGCGACGTGCTCTCGCGCATGCAGGACCGTTCTCTCATCAGCAAGGACCGCTCGTCCCATTGGATTGCGGGGCCCCTCAGCGCGCGCATGCTCGATGACGCGCATGCCGTCAGCCGCCTGCTGGAGCCCAGTGCGCTCAGCGCCGCGATCCCGCATCTCGATGCCGCCCAGCTGGCGCAGATGCGCGAGCGCGTGCGCCAGGCGCTGGATAACCGCACGGCCGTCTCCCAGCCGACCATCGACACGCTCGAAACCGACCTGCATACGCGTTGCCTGGAGCCGGTCCGCAATCGGCGACTGGCCGACGCGGCACGCCTCTCGCAGCTGTCGCTGGTCGTCAATCGGCTGTTCGGCACCTATATCGGCGTGCATGACGAGACAGAGATGCTGATGGAGCATCGACTGGTGCTGGATCACGTGATCCTGGCTGATGGCGCCGGCACCGAAACCGCGCTGCGCTATCACCTGGATGCCGACCACCAGCGTGCCCGCGCGCGGCTGAAGGTGCTGTCGGTGTTCAGCGCCGCCGAGATCGCCCCCTATCTGATCCGCGTCCACTGATGCGCCCGCGCGGTCGCAGGAAAGACGGGCCCAGGCTCAGGGTCGTAGGGCGCAGCGAGATCCTGCCGCCGCCCATCCAGGCCCAGGCTCGACAGGATCTCGATTTCGACATCGACTTCGAGCTGATCGACGGCATCGAAGGTCTGCAGCGCGCCGTTACGCGTCCCGACAGCTTCGATGTCTACCACCAGTGGCACACGATCGATCTGATCTGGACGGCGCGGGCTGTCCAGGCGATCGATCTCGATCGGATCACCTACGGTGCCGAGATCAAGACCATGGCCTCTGCCGGCAGTGGCCGCGCGCTGGCCACGGTCTTTGACAAGCTGTTCCTCCAGAAGGACGGCAAGCTCGGCCGTACACCGTCGAACCGCATCTCCATGCTGCCGTCCATCCATGGCGTGGACGCGTTCGGCTACCTGCGGTCCATCCGCGAGTCCCAGAGCCTGCAATCCGAAAGCTGGGGCTGGCTGCTCGACGCCCGTTGGCATGGCCGTGCGGCCATCACGGCGCATCCCGTGCTGGGCATCATCGAGGCCGCGCTGGCGGTCGAGGCCGCGGAAGGGGTGGTGTTCGGCGACATCGGTAATCTGTCGATCGAGGAGATCGACCATGTCGCTGACCTGCTGATCCGCAAGAAGAAGATCGGCCACTTCAAGGGCACATGGATCAACTACGAGGACGCTGCCAGGCTGATGCAGCGCAGCGGCGTTGTCGTGCAGAGCATGTTGTGGCCGGCCCTGACCCTGTTGAAGGGCCAGGGCTTGCCCGTCTGCATCGCCACGCCGCGCGAGGGCAGCCGTGGCTGGCACGCGGATCTCTGCATTTCCGCCGCCGCTCAGGGAGACGTGCTGGAGGCGGCCTATGCCTATCTCAACTGGTGGCATGGTGGCTGGCCGAGCGCCTGCCTCGCGCGCCAAGGCTACTACGCGACCTTTCCAGACCGCGTGCGCCGCTATCTTGCGCCGGAGGAATGGGCGTATTGGTACGAGGGGCGGCCCGCCGAAAAGCCGCTGTGCGACCCCTTCGGACAGGTCTGCATCGCGCCGGGCGATACGCGCGAGGGCGGCGCTCACATGGAACGGATGTCCACCGTGCGCGTGTGGAACACCTTCATGGATGAACACACCTATCTGGTGCGGCGCTGGAAGGAGTTCCTCGACGGGTGATTGTCATCCTGAGCGAAGCGAAGGATCTGTTGAACCATCGATGCGCACGGGCCGCGAAAACAGCGCACCCTGCGCCATCAGGAATCCCGTGCGGCTGCACCGCTCAACAGGTTCTTCGCTTCGCTCAGGACGACAGCGCCCGTCAAATCCGACGCGCGCGTTCTGCTGTCGTGGCGGCTGTGTCCAGCACCTTGCCGTTCAGCACCACACCGTAGTCGGCCTTGGCCTGTTCGGGTGAGATGTAGCCTTCCAGCACGTCGAACAGCACCGCGTCGGGATCGCGCTTCAGCGGATCGCCGTAGCCGCCGCCACAAGGGCCGAAGGAGATCAGATGATCGCCGGCCTTGACCTTGTGGTAGGGCACTTTTGAAACCAGCGGCGTCTGCTTGCCGGCCTTGTCGATCAGGGTGAGCGATGCCGTCTGGCCATCGATGCCGCCATCGAAGCCCCACGGCCGGAAGCGGTGGCCGTCGCCCTCGACCGAAAAACCGCCATCGGCCAGGCAGGTGAACTGGCGCACCGTCCCGATGCCGCCGCGCCATTGGCCTGCCGCCGCCGTGTCGTTGCGCAGCTCATAGCGGTCGACGCGGATCGGCAGATGCGATTCGATATCCTCGATCGGGTTATTGCGCGTGTTGGCGTAGAGCGTGTCGACCGCGTCCATGCCGTCCAGGCCGTGGCGTCCGCCGTAGCTGCCTTCGAGGATCTCCATGTGCACCCAGTGCTTGCCGTCGTTGAGGCCGGAGAAGGCAATCACCCGCAGATTGCCGATCCCCGCCGAGACCTGTGTCGGCACTGCCTGCGCCAGCGCCTTCATCACCGTGTCAGCCAGCGCATTGCCCGGGCAGAACCGGGCGATCACGGGTGCCGGGAAGATGGGGTTCGCCAGGCATCCCTTGGGCGCGATGATCTCGATCGGCCGGGTCAGGCCGGAGTTCTGCGGGATATTGCCGTAGGTAACGCTGTCCAGCAGGATCGAACGGATGGTGAGCCAGACCGCGCAGTCGACCGTGCCCTCGAGCGGCATGTTGATGGGCTTGTCGGGAAGCTGTGATGCCGTGCCCGTCAGGTCGACCACCAGGTTGTCGCCGCGCACCTTGATCGTCGCCGTGATCGGCAGCTCGCGTCGGGATGGATCGGGATCGTCGAGATAGCCGTCGAAATAGGTGGTCGCGGTGTAGTCGCCGTCGGGCAGGGCGCGGATCGCATCGCGCATCAGCCGCTCGGAATAATCCATCAGATCTTCGTAGGCGGCGTTGACGGTCGCCAGCCCGTATTGCTGGACCAGCGCCAGGTAGCGGCCGGCGCCGATCTCGGCGGCTTTGATCTGGGCCTCCATGTCGCCGACCACCAGGTCGGAGGCGCGGATGTTGTCGCGCAGCATGTGCCAGACCGCATCGTTGCGGCGACCTTCGGACACCACCTTGATCGCCTTGAACTGCAGGCCTTCGGCATAGGTGTCGACGGCATCGACGATGCCGCAGCTGCCGGGCGACAAGGCGCCGATATCGAGGTGATGCGCGGTGGTGACCGAAAAGCCGATGAGGGCGCCGTCGAGGAACACCGGCACGCAGAACCCGACGTCGGGTCCATGGCTGGCGCCGTTGTAGGGGTCGTTGTGCATGATGACGTCGCCCGGCTTCAACGTCTCGCCGCGTGCCGCCATGATTCGGAGAATGCCGCGGATGTAGCCGGGGATCGGGCCCGACTGCAGCGGCGTCGACATCTTGCATTCGCAGAGCTGCCGGCCCTCGGCGTCGGTCAGCGCGGCGCCGAAGTCCTCCGACTCACGAATGATCGAGGAGTAGCTCATGCGCATGAGCTTGTGCCCCATCTCGATCGCGATGTTTTCCAGGGCGCCGTGGATGACCGCGGCAGTCACCGGATCGATCCGCGTCTTGGCATCCGTCTTCGGACGGAGGGTCGTGTGGACGTTCATGCCGGCTCTCCGAGCGTGATGATGATGTTGCCCGAGTCATCGACGATCGCCGCGGTACGGGGCGGCACGACGGTCGTACTGTCCTTTTGCAGGATGATCGCCGGTCCATCGAAGCGCTGCTGGACCGGGAGTTTCGCACGCTGGTAGACTGGCGTCTCGAAGCTCTTCAGCGCGCCGTCGACGCGGAAGACGCACGGGCTGGTGCGCAGGTGCGCGGCTTCCAGAGAGCCGCCTGATGGCGCCGGCGGCCGCGCCAGCTTGGGCATGACGCCGGCGCCACTGACGCGGATGTTGACGATCTCGATCGGGCTTGCCTCGAAGGCGTGGCCATATTCCGCCGCGTGTGCCTTGTGAAAGGCGGCCCAGATCCCCGCGAGGCTCGCCTCGCTGATCGTGCCGCCGGGCAGCGGGATCTTGAGCTCATAGCCCTGGCCGACATAGCGCAGGTCGCCCACGCGCCGATAGGTCACGTCCTGCGCTGGGATCTTGTCGGCTTCGAATTGGGCGGCGAGTTCGGCCTGCATGTCGCGGCAGTCCCGGTTGAGCCGGCCGAGATCGACGGCATCGGAGACCTGGAACTGGGTGCGGATGGTATCGTACTTGAGATCGGTCGTGAGCAATCCAACGGCCGAGGTGATGCCGGGATAGGGCGGCACGATGACCTCGGGAATGCCCAGCATCGCCGCCACCTCGGCGCCATGCAGAGGACCGGCGCCGCCGAAGGCCACCAGCGCGAAGCCGCGCGGATCGATGCCCTTCTGGACGGTACGCGAGCGGATCGCATTGGCCATGTTGGCGTTGAGGATGGTCAGCACGCCCTCGGCCGCGTCGTTGAGCGGCAGGCCCAGCTGTGTCGCCAGCGTGCCGATGACACGACGGGCGGCCTCGACATCAAGCGCCATGCTGCCGCCCAGGAAGTCATTGGGGTCGAGGCGCCCGAGAACCAGGTTGGCGTCCGTGACGGTCGGCTGATCGCCGCCGCGGCCGTAGGCGGCCGGCCCCGGCACCGCGCCGGCGCTTTGCGGGCCGACACGGAAAGCGCCGCCGCGATCGACGTAGGCGATCGAACCGCCACCGGCGCCGATGGTGTGGATGTCGAGCATCGGCATCAGCAGCGGGAAGCCCGCGATCGATGTAGAGCGCGAGTCGGTCTCGGCGAAGGTGCCGTCGATGACGATGCCGATGTCGGCACTGGTGCCGCCGATGTCGAACGTGATCAGGCGTCGGCGTCCGGCGAGTTCACCCACCCACGCGCCGCCGAGGACGCCGGCGACCAGACCCGACAGCAATGTCAGCGCCGGCTTCTCCGTCACCATGGTCGGCGTCGCGACGCCACCGTTGGACGCCATGATGCGCAAGTCGCCGGAAATGCCGCTGTCGCGCAGGGCGCCGTCGAGGTGATTGATGTAACGTCCGACCTTCGGCCCAATGAAGGCGGCCAGCGACGCCGTGGTGAACCGCTCGAACTCGCGGAACTGCGGCGACAGGAACGAGGACGTGGTCACGAAGGCGTCGGGCATCACTTCCGCGACGATCGCCTTGGCGCGTTGCTCGTGGGAGGGGTTGAGATAAGAGAACAGGAAGCAGATGGCGACGGCCTCGACGCCCTCGGCCTTCAGTTCCTGCGCCGCGCGGCGTACGGCGTCTTCGTCCAGCGGTTCCAGTTCCTGCCCTGTCGGCGGCGCCAGCCGGCCGCCGACGGTCTTGCGATAGCGTCGATGGACCAGCGGGCGCGACTGCCACGGCAGTTCCTGCATGATCGAGTAGTGCTCGATGCGTTGGTGGCGGCCGATATGCACGATGTCGCGAAAGCCGTGGTTGGTGATGATCGCGGCCTTGGCCCCCTTGTTCTCGAGCACGGCATTGGTGGCCGTCGTGGTGCCGTGGAAGACGTATCGGATGCTGCCCGGATCAATGCGGTTCTGCTGGCACAGCTCGCGGATGCCGGCCAGTACGCCTTCGGAAGGATCATGCGGCGTGGTCGACACCTTGTGGATCGCCAGCGTGCCGGTCTTCAGATCGCAGAACACCAGGTCCGTGAAAGTGCCGCCGACATCCACGCCGATCGTTTGCATCAATGTCTCCTGTCCTGTCAGCATGACTGTAACATGGATTCATAATTCACAAATAGCTATCGATCCATCGTGAAGTCGACGCGCCAATCCAATACTGTATCACGCCTGGGAGTAGTGTTTGTCGGCACGTCCGCGCGCCTGGTTTGTCTGCATTTGCACAGAATATCGGCGGCATCCTGCCGACAATCCAAGCAGAGTTGGACCGCGCGGCCAAGCCAGATGATTTTCGATTGTAAGAAATGAACTATGTATACATAGTGGAGAGATGATGCGTAGACATGTGCCGCATTGCAGGGGGGAATAATGATGATGTTGTCGATCCTGAAGCGAAGCGTTCTGAGCGCTGCGGTCTGCACCGGGATTGCCGGTACCGCCGTTGCCGATGACGTCGTGAAGAAGGCCGAGGCCGAGCTCGCCCAGTACCGTGCGATTCCCAAATTCGAAGCGCCGGGCGCTCCCTTTGATGCCAAGGCCTGCATGGCCGGCAAGAAGATCCTGAGTGTGCCGGCGTCGAGCGCGATTCCGTTCCTGTCGACCATCAACAAAGCGATGGCGCGGTTGGCCAAGGACATCGGCTTCCAGTTCCAGGTGTGGGAGAACCAGGGACAGGTGTCCCAGTGGGTGCAGGGACTGAACTACGGTGCGTCGAACAAGTTCGACCTGATCGAGATGCTTGCCGGTGCCGATCCACGTGCCGTCGAGCCGCAGATCAAGGCCGCCAGAGCCGCCGGTTCCAAGGTTGTTGCCGCGCACCTCACCGGTTTCGAGCAGACAGTGCCTGGCGGCGCCGACGGCGTCGTGCCGATCAACTATAAGCGGGCCGGCGAATTGCTGGCGTGGTGGGCCCTGGGCCGGACCGGCGGCAAGACCAATGCGCTGGTTCTCATTGTCAGCGGTGCGCTGTCAACCGACTCGATGATGGATGGCCTCAAGGAGGTCTTCGCCAAGAACTGCTCTGCCTGCAAGCACACAGTGATCGACGCGCCGGTGTCGGAATGGGCGACGAAGATCCAGCCGGCGGTTCAGTCGGCTCTGCTGGCCGATCCGACGATCAACGCCATCGTTCCGATCTACGACTCCATGGTGCAGTTCGTCCTGCCGGCGCTGACGATCACGGGCAAGGCCGGACGGATTCCCATCGGCACGTTCAATGGTACGCCGTTCGTCATCGGCATGGTGCAAAACGGCCAAGTCGAAATGGATATCGGCGAGAACCTCGACTGGATTGCGCACGGCGTTCTCGATTCGCACATGCGCCGCCTGTGCGGCCTGGGCGAGATCAAGGATCCCAAGATTCCATTCCTCGTCTTCGACAAGTCGAATGCCGCAACCGCCGGCACGCCGCCGGTCGATTCCAAAGGCTACGGTGATGAATACGTCGCGGGCTTCCGCAAGCTGTGGAAGCTTCAGTGAATGCGGCACTGGCGTCCGGTGTGGCGTCGCGACCCGACGCCACACCGGTGCTTGAGATATCCCATCTGTCGAAACGGTTCGGCGGCAGCAAGGCGCTGGATGACGTAAGCCTTGTCATCGGAGCCCGCGAAGTGCACGGCCTGCTGGGGCAGAACGGTTCCGGCAAGTCGACACTGATCAAGATCCTGGCGGGATTTCACGTGCCCGACCCCGGCGCCCGGCTGTGGATCAACGGCCACGAAGTCGCCCTGCCGCTGCGGCCGGGCGACTTCCAGCGGCTGGGCATCAGCTTTGTGCACCAGCACCTGGGGCTGGTGCCGTCGATGAGCGTGCTGGAGAACCTGCTGATCGGTGAACATGCCGTTGCGCGACGCTGGCGCATCGCCTGGGCGCGGGAGGCCGAGCGTGCCAAGGCGCTGTTTGCCCGCTTCGGAATGACGTTCGATCCGTCGGCCGCCGTCGAGACGCTGACATCCGTCGAGCGCGCGCAGTTGGCAATCGTGCGTGCGTTCGATCAACTCGATAGGCAGGCGGGTTCGGGCACCCGGTTGCTGGTACTGGATGAGCCGACGCCGTTTTTGCCGGCCGCCGACGTGCAGAAGCTGTTCCAGCTGGTGCGCAGCCTCGTCAGCGAAGGCGCCAGCGTGCTCTTCGTGTCGCACGACATCGACGAGGTCATGGACATCACCGATCGGATCACGGTGCTGCGCGACGGCAAGGTCGCGGGCACCATGGAGACGACGGCGACAAAGAAGGCCGATGTCGTTCGCACGATTGTCGGCCGCGCTGTCGATCTCGAGGCCCTGCGCGCGCCGAAGCGCGCCCAGGTCGCCGCCGCTGTCGAGATCGAGAGCATGCGCGGATCGATCGTCGATGATGTGTCGATGACCATCCACCGCGGTGAGATCGTCGGCCTGACGGGCCTGATCGGGTCGGGCTATGACGAGATCGTGCATTTGGCGTACAACTCGGCGCGGGCGCGTGGCGGGCGGCTGACGATCGACGGCACGCCGCTGGACCTGGCGCGTTTGACGCCGGATGCGGCCATCGCGGCGGGTATCGTGTTCATTCCCGGTGACCGGCAGAACGACGCTGTCGTCGGCACGCTCTCGGTGGCGGCCAACGCCAGCCTGCCGGTGCTGAAGCGGCGAAACGGCGGCTGGGCCATATCGGAAGGCGGCATGAACCGCATCGCGCGCGATCTCGCCGAGGCTTTCGACGTGCGGCCGCGTGATCCGTCGCGCCTGATGGCGCATCTGTCGGGCGGCAATCAGCAGAAGGTCGTTTTGGCCAAGTGGTTCCAGATCGACCCCAAGCTGATCCTGCTGGACGAGCCGACCCAGGGAGTCGACATTGGCGCCCGCGAGCAGATTTTCGGGATCGTCCGACGTATGAGCGAAAATGGCACGGCGGTGCTGTGTGCCAGCTCCGACCATGAGCAACTCGCCGCGATTTGCGATCGGGTGATCGTCCTGTCGCGCGGCAGGATCGTCGCCAGTCTCGAGGGTGATGATATCTCCAAGCCGGCGATCGCGGAGCTCTGCTACGCCGCGTCCGGTGAAACCACCGGGAGCGTTTCGTGACGATGACGTCGGCCAGACGGCGGGATGCAGACCGCGAGGCGCGGGGCGAGCGAACGGGCCAGATCTGGATCGACCGCGGCGAGCGGTACGGCCTTATCGCGGCCTGGCTTGCCGTCATCGCGATCTTTGGCGCCATCCGCCCGGAAGTCTTCCTGTCCTGGGCCAACTTCTCGACGATATTCGGTTCGCAGGCGGTGCTGGTCGTGGTCACGCTCAGCCTTATCATCCCGCTGACGGCCGGCGACTATGATCTGTCGGTCGCCAGCGTGCTGACCACGTCCTCGATGCTGGTCGCGGTTCTCAATGTCACTCATGGCTGGCCGATCGAAGCGGCGATCGTGATTGCCCTGCTGGTCGGGCTGCTGGTGGGCGCGGCGAACGCAGCCATCATTCTCTACTTCCGCATCCACTCGCTGATCGTGACACTGGGCATGGGGACCTTCATCCACGGTGTTACGCTGTGGTTCTCCGATTCGCAGACCATCAGCGGCATCGATACGAAGCTGATCACCGCCGTCATCGCCACGCGCCTGTTCGGCATTCCGCTGGCCTTCTACTATGCCCTGCTTGTCGCCGTGGTGATCTGGTACGTCTTCGGCCACACGGCGATCGGACAGCGCCTGCTCTTTGTCGGGCGCGGCCGCGAAGTCGCCCGGCTGTCCGGCATCAAGGTCGACAGGGTCAGGTTTGCCGCACTGGTGGCATCCGCCGGCCTTGGTGGGGTGGCCGGCATCCTCTATGCCGGCACGACGGGCGCCGCCGATCCGAGCTCGGGACTGACGTATCTCCTGCCGGCGTTCGCCGCCGCCTTTCTTGGCGCCACCAGCATCGTGCCCGGGCGGTTCAACGCCATCGGTTCGGTGGTGGCGGTCTATTTCCTGGTCACCGGAATTACCGGCCTGTCGATCCTGGGCGTCTCGACCTACGTTCAGGACCTCTTCTACGGCGCCGCCCTGATCGTGGCCGTGGCACTATCGCAGCTCGTGCGCGGCCGCGAGGAGCGCCTGACCTGATCACTTCCGCAGGGCCGTCTTCAGGACCTTGAAGATGCGCTCATCGCCCGATTGCGCCACGTTGAACCGCAAGAACCTGTTGGCCGTCTGAGCCAGGCTGAACGCGTTGCCGGGTGCCAGCACGATGTCGGCCGCCAAGGCGCGATGCGCCACGTCGGTCGCGTCGATGCCCTCGGGAAGCCGGCACCAGAGAAACATGCCGGCTTGCTGGTCGATCCACGGCGCGATGCCGAGCGCCTTCAGTCGCGCGGTTGTCTCGACCATGGCGCGGGACAGCCGCGCGCGGACCATGTCCATGTGCTTGCGGTAGCTGCCATCCTTCAGGAGCGTCAGCACCAGCGCCGCCGACAGCTGACTGCTGCCGAATGACGTCGCGATCTTGAGATCGGTCAGCCCGTCGATCCATTCGCGTGGCACGGCGATGAACCCGCAGCGAATGGATGCCGAAAGCGACTTGGAAAAGCTGCCGATATGGACGACCCGGTTGAGGCCGTCGAACGCCGCCAACCTGGGGGCGGGCGTGTGCTCGAAGTCGGCGAAGACATCGTCTTCGACGATGGTCAATGCCGATTGGTCAGCAAGCTTGAGCAGGCGATGGGCCACGACAGGGGAGAGAATCGCGCCGGTCGGATTCTGAATCGCCGAATTGGTGATGTAGAGGCGCGGGTGATGATCGGCCAGCGCCTGCGCGAACAGGTCGATATCGGGCCCCGACGGGGTGTAGGGGACACCGACGACATTCACCCTGTGGGCACGCAGCAAGGCGTGGAAGTTGAAGTAGCAGGGGTCGTCCACCACGACCGTGTCACCGGCCTGCAGCAGGAAGCGACACAGCAGATCCAGCGCCTGCGTTCCGGACTCCACGAGCATGATCTGTTCGATCGATACGTCGATTCCGTAGGCGCCCATGCGTCGCGCAAGAAGCTGGCGCAGCGGCTGCAGCCCCAGCGGCGTTCCGTAGTCGAACAGCGTGGTGTCGTCGGCGCGCGCCAGCATGCGCAAGGTGCGGCGCAGTCCGGGGTCGGGCATCCACGATGCCGGCAACCAGCCGCAGCCGGGTTTCAGGATCGTGTCGCCGGCCTCCAGCGACTGGCGCGAGACCCAGAGCGGATCGACAGCGCGATCGCGTTTGGGACCGATCTCGGCCAGCGACAGCGGGGCGAGCGGGCTCGCAACGTAGAACCCCGAGCCGCGCCGCGGCTGAATGACGCCGTCGGCAGCCAGCCGATCGTAGGCGTCGACGACCGTCGATACGGAAACCTGCATGGATCGGGCGAACGCGCGGATCGACGGCAGACGCTCTCCCGGCGTCAGGCTGCGGGCGGCGATCCTCTGCCGGATGGTGGCGATGACGGTGCCGACAAGCGTCGAGCCGCCGCCATCTCCTGTCTGCGGGTCCATCTGTACTGCTCTTGTGGCCATCACAGTTTGACCAAATTGTACTGCACTGTCTCTGGCAAAGCCAACCTCGACGACCCATACGTTCGACAACGAATGGAGCGTCCGATGGATGAGTCGACGAGCGGTTGGGTCAACGGATTCATCGGGGTCGTGATATTCAGCGCGTCGCTGCCGGCGACGCGCGTGGCTGTCATGGCCTTCGATCCCGTCTTCCTGACGGTCGCGCGCGCGGCCGTCGCCGGGCTTCTGGGGCTGGTGCTGCTTGTGCTGTTGCGACAGAAGCGTCCACAGCGCCGCGACCTGTTCTCGCTGGGCATCGTCGCGCTCGGCGTTGTGATCGGCTTCCCGCTGCTGACGGCGCTGGCGCTCGAGCACATCACCTCGGCCCACTCCATCGTCTTCGTCGGGCTGTTGCCGCTGGCAACGGCGATCTTCGGTGTCCTGCGCGGCGGCGAGCGGCCGCGGGCAGCCTTCTGGTTGTTCTCCTGCCTGGGCAGCGCCCTGGTTGCCGGTTTCGCGCTGACGCAGGGTTTTGCTGCGTCGCCAGTCGGCGACCTTCTCATGCTGGCGGCGATCGTCGTGTGCGGGCTCGGTTACGCAGAGGGCGCCAAGCTGTCACGTGCGCTGGGTGGCTGGCAGGTCATTTCCTGGGCGCTCACATTGTCGTTGCCGGTGATGCTGGCGCTGACCATCTTCACCGCGCCATCCACGTTCACCGGGATCGGCACGCCGGCATGGATCGGCCTCGCCTATGTCTCGCTCTTCAGCATGCTGATCGGCTTCGTCTTCTGGTATCGCGGCCTGGCGCAGGGCGGCATCGCCGCTGTCGGACAGCTGCAACTCCTGCAACCCTTCTTCGGCCTCGGCCTGGCGGCGGTATTGCTACACGAACATGTCAGCCCGATCATGATCGGCGTGAGCGTCGCTACCGTGCTGTGCGTGGCCGGCGCGAAGAAATTCGCAAAGTAGCGCGGTCGTCATGTCCTCCTGCTGGCTGCTCGCTCACAGATCCTTTTCGGCCAGCTCGCGGAAGGCGTCGGGAACCGAGCGCGCGATGCCCAGCGCGACCGATCCGTAGCCGACCGCGTTCCAACCGAAGCGCGCACGAACCTTGTCGATGGCGCAGTCGGCCGCCCAGCGTGCGAGGCCGCGTTTGCTGCCAGGGCGGCGCGGCTCGTCGGCAAGACCGAGCGGCAGATCCAGCTGCATCTCGGCGTGTTCCTCGAGGTTCGATACGGAGATCGCCAGCAGTGAAATCGTTTCCTCCAGCGGATATTGCGCCAGGACCGTGCGCACCAAGGTCTCGGCGACTTCGGCGAGAATCGCGGTTGCCGAAACCGGCGCGTCGAGCGTGATGGAGCGCGTGACCGAGCGAAGATCGCTGAAGCGAACGCGGACCGTCACCGTCCGCCCGGGTCGTGACTTGGCGCGCAGCCGGGTGGCGACCCTGTCCGCGAGATAGCGCAGCGTCGGCCGAACGGTGCGCTCGTCGGCGGGCTTCTGGCCCAGCGCCGACTGGGCACCGGCCGATCCGGCACGGTGGTGGGTCTTGATCTCGCGCGGATCGCGATTCCACGCCAGCGCCGTCAGCTTCTCGCCCGCGGCGGGACTCAGCCACCGCTGCAGCGACCGTCCCGGCGTGCGCGCCAGCTGCCCGATGGTCAGCACGCCGCTCGCGGCAAGCCGTGCTTTGGTGACCGGTCCTACGCCCCACATCAACTCGACCGGCAAGTCATGCAGGAAGTCGAGCTCGGTGGCGGGATCGACCACCACCAGGCCATCGGGCTTGGCGACTTGTGATGCAATCTTGGCGAGATGCTTGGTGCGCGCGACGCCAACCGAGATCGGCAGGCCCAGCTCCGTGCGCACGCGACGTCGGATCGTCGCGGCAATCTCGGCCGGTGAGCCGAAGAGGTGCGTGCAGCCCAGTACATCGGCGAAGGCCTCGTCGATGGAGATGCGCTCCACCAGCGGTGTGAAATCGTTCATCACCGCGATGGCTGCATCACCCAGCCGCTGGTAGTCCTCGAAGTGACCGCCGACAAAAATGAGCTGCGGACAAAGCTCGCGCGCCCGACGCCCCGGCATGCCGCCGCGCACACCGAAGGCTTTGGCATCGTAGGACGCAGCCAGCACGACACCGCCGCCGACCGCGATCGGCTTGCCGCGCAGCGACGGGTCGAGCAGCTGCTCGACCGAAGCGTAGAAGGCATCGAGGTCCGCATGGAGGATGGTGGCTGTCGTTTCCATCCCGACCTCCCGGCTGCGCCGTCTCAAGCAGATGTGAGTGCCAAGAACAAAAGAAGAACATAAATTGACGGGAGTCAAGTCTCAACATCTTTTTCCGCGCCCGATCGGCGCGAGCATGAAGGCCATTCCATGTCGAGCCAGCTTCCGCTTCCGGGTCTCGGATTCGCGCCAAAGCGTCAACGTCTGGATGGCGTGTACTTCGCGGTTAAACCCGAGATGGCTGCTGCGTCCGATATCGAGCATTTGGCCGCGCGGGAGAAGCACCGCCATCGATTGAAGGGGCGCCCGATTGCGCCGGAGTGCCTGCACGCCACGCTGTATTTCCTTGGCCGGGAGCACATCCCGCGTGCGGCCGTGGTTTTCGCTGCGCTGCGGGCAGGAGCGGCGGTTGCGATGCCGCCTTTCGAGATTGCTTTCGATCGTCTGGAGAGCTTCCTGACAAAGCCGGACAACGTGCCGCTTGTTCTGCGCGGCGATGATGGGCTCGCCGGCCTGATGATGCTGTATCGTCATCTGGGCGAGGCTATGGAAAAGGTCGGCCTCGGACACTATGTCCAGCCGCACTACACGCCGCACGTGACCGTGTTGTATGGCGACCGACCTATTGCCGAGCAGCGCGTCGAGACCATTGGCTGGAAGGTGCGAGAGTTCGTCCTCGTGCGCAGCCTGTATGGGAAGGGCACGCACATCGAACTGGGGCGATGGCCGCTGCATGCGTCTGCGTAGGTGAACGTCCCGGGAGAACCATGAAACTTCTCTATCAAACGCACTCGCCATATGCCCGTAAGGCGTTGGTGTTCGCGCATGAGGTTGGAATCGCCGATCGCCTGGAGGTCGTGCATCACGAAACCAGCCCGACACGGCGCAATGAGGCAGTCTATGCCGAGAACCCATTGGGCAAGGTTCCGGTCCTCATTCGTCCCGACTTGCCGCCGATCTTCGACTCCGACGTCATCTGCGCCTACCTCGACACCCTGCATGACGGGCGGAAGCTGATTCCGGCTGAGGGCGAGGCGCGCTGGCAGGCGCTGCGTGTCCAGGCCGTGGCGCAGGGGATGGGCGACGCCGGCATTGCGGTGCGCTGGGAGACCGTGCGCCGGCCGGCAGAGCTGCGCTACCCGCCGCTGCGGGACGCGTACACGGCGAAGCTCATTGCGAGCTACGACTGGCTCGAGCGCACGCTGGACACGGGTCCCACGATCCATGTCGGCCACGTCGCGCTGGCGACAATGCTGGGCTGGCTCGAGTTTCGCGAGCTGCCGCCGTTCCGCGACGGCCGGCCGCGACTGGCTGCATGGTTCGATGCATTCAATGCCAGGTCATCGATGCGGGCCACGCCGCTATCGGGTGAAACACACGACTAGGTCGCGTAGAGAACGATCTGGGTGCAGCGGAACAAGGCGATGGTCCTGCCGGTGCTCTCGTCCTTGACCGTGGCATCCCAGACCTGGGTCGTGCGTCCACCGTGGGCCAGCTGCGCATCGCAGGTGATGCTACCCGCGCGGACCGTGCCGATGAAGTTGGCTTTGAGCTCGGCAGTCGTGAAACCGGACGCGCCCCGCGGCAGGGCGTTGAGGCAGCCGAAGCCACAGGCGGTATCGGCCAGCGCAACGATCGTGGCGGCATGGAGATAGCCGGTCGGCGCCAGATGCTGGCGCGTCACCGTGACCCGGCCGCGCACGAAGCCGTCGTGCGCATCGATCCATTCGAAGCCGAGCAAACCAGGCAGGCTGCCAACCTGCTCGGTCTGCAAGGCGGTTGCGGCCTTGCTCATGACGTGCTCGAGGGCAAGAGTCCGATCTGCCCGGCAAGGACCTTCGCCACGAAGCGTGCAGTGGCTTCTCCGACTTCTGCCGGTGCGTCTTCCTGCAGGAAGTGCGCGCCCTTGACAGTGATCTCCTGCTGGTTGGGCCAGGTCCGACAGAATTCGCGCTGGGCACCGATCAGGAAGCCGGCCGGCTCACCGTTGATGAACAGCTTCGGTAGCGGGCTGGTGGAGAGCCAGCGCGCATAAGACTCGACAATCCGCGTGACGTCTTCGGGCTGGCCGGCGATCGGCAGCTCGCGCGTCCAGGTCAGCATCGGTTGGCGTTGCGGACCGGGATTCCTGTAGTGGCGGCGATAGATTTCCATGGCATCCGGCGCGATGCCGCGCAGCGGCAACAGATACTCGATGAAGAGATTCTTCTGCAGGATCAGGTCCTCGCCGGCCGGCGACCGCTGCGCCTGGAAGAAGCCGCGCGTCACGTCGGGCCATTCGTCCCAGGACAGAAACGGTCGCACGATCCCTTCCATGTAGACCAGCGCCTTGATCCGCTCGGGATGGCGCTGGGCCCAGGCGAATCCCAGTGCCGATCCCCAGTCATGGACGACCAGGATGACGTTCTTGGTCAGCCCCATCGCCTCGAACCAGGTATCGAGATAGCGCTGGTGATCGACAAAGCGATACGAGCCGTTGGGTGCGACACCGGAATTGCCCATCCCGACGAAATCGGGCGCCAGGCAGCGACCCAACGGCAGCAGATGGGGGATGATGTTGCGCCACAGGTAGGAGGGCGTCGGGTTGCCGTGCAGGAAGACGATCGGATCGCCTTCGCCGACATCGACATACGCCATGTCCGTATCGAGCACCCGGATGCGCTTGCGGTAGCAGGTTTCTTCGGTCGAAATCGGGGGATGATGAATCATGGATCTTTCCTCGTGGTTCGCGTGCGCGATGTCAGATCGTGGGGTGGCGGTGGTGCCAGGACGTCGTGCGCTGGAAGGCGGCGCCGGCGCGCACCAGCGTGGCTTCGCCGAGATGACCGGCGACGAGCTGGAAACCGATCGGCAGGCCTGCTGATGTGAAGCCGCCGGGCAGCGTGATCGTCGGGTTGCCGGTCATGTCGAACGGGCAGGTGTAGCGTTGCAGCTTGACGATGAGGTCGGGCTGCTCGCCCAGCGTCCGGATCATGGCCAAGCTTGGCGGCGCGAACGGGTGCACGGGAACCAGCAGCAGGTCGATGGTGTCGAACAGGGCGGCGACCCGACCGCGCAGGTCCATGCGCCGCAAAAGGATTTTCTGGTAGTCGGTTCCGCTCAATGCCCGCCCCGCCTCGATCACGGACGCGAGGACGGGGCCATAGTCGCTCTTGTGCGCCGGATACTTTGCCTCGTGCGCGACAGCGGCCTCCACGGCGCACTGTGGCACCCAATCGAGGATGGCCTGTGTCACGTCGGGGAAGCGCACCGTGACGAAGGTGGCGCCCAGCGCGCGCAACACATCGGCCGCCTCTGCCACCACGGCCTGTGTGGTCGGATCGACATCGTCGGTGTTCCACGCGACGTCGATGCCGATGCGCAGGCCGTGCGTGCCGCGCTCGATGGTCGCCAGGTAGTCCGGTACCGGATCGCGCAGCGCGGTCGGATCACGCGCATCGCTGCCCGCAATCGCGCCCAGCATGATGGCGGCATCCACTGCGCTGCGGGCCATCGGCCCGACGTGATCCAACGTGGCTGCCAATTCGAATACGCCATGGCGGCTGACTCGACCCCACGTCGGCTTCAGGCCGGTCACGCCGTTGGCCGCCGACGGCCAGCGAATCGAGCCGCCGGTATCGGAGCCGAGCGCGCCGTAGCACAGGCCGGCGGCGATCGCCGCACCAGGGCCGCTCGACGAAATGCCGGGCCAGTAGTCCGCATGCCAGGGGTTCTTCGGTGGTATCACCGAGGGATGATGATCGGCGTAGGCGCCTTCGGTGAGCTGCAGCTTGCCCAGCAACACCGCGCCGGCCTCGGCCAGGCGCCGCACCACGGTAGCGTCCTCGGCAGGACAGTGGTTCTTGTGGATCGCCATGCCGGCGGCGGTCGGAACACCTTTGGTCCAGCACAGATCCTTCACCGCGATCGGCACACCGTGCAGCGGTCCGCGATATCGGCCCGCGGCGATTTCCGCCGTCGCCGTCTCGGCTTGCGCCAGGGCAACGTCTTCCATCACGCGGGCGTAAGAACCCAGCGTGCGGTCCACCGCGGCGATGCGACCGAGCTGCGCGCGCGTTGCGGCCACCGGCGTAATCGCCCGCGTGCGAATGCGGGCCGCCAGAGTCGCGATGTCCAGATAGTGCAGGTCTGTTTCGATCAAGTTAGGTAGCCTTATCTGAGAACGGGTTGATCATTGCGCAGCAGTGGCGCTCAACATCGTTGTTCTGATAAAATATGTTCTCAGAGGTCGGCTCACAAACCAGATGGTCTGGCCGTTTCAGTTTAGGAAATCTAAATGACAAACCATCGGCTGCCGCCGCTGAATGCGCTGCGGGCCTTCGAGGCCACGGCCCGGCATCTGTCGGTCAAGAATGCCGCGCAAGAGCTGTGCGTGACGCCGGGTGCCGTGAGCCAGATGCTCAAGGCGCTGGAACTGCATCTGGGCACCAAGCTGTTTCAGCGGGTGAACCGGGGCATCTTCCTGACCGATGCGGGGCAGGGGTATCTGCCGCCGATCCGCAACGCGTTCCGGCAGATCACCGAGGCCTCCCGGCGCGTCGCGATATCGGCCGACACCGGCGTCCTGACTGTCAGCGTGACACCGTTCTTCGCGACAGCCTGGCTGGTGCCGCGCCTGAAGTCGTTCCAGGACACCCATCCCGACATCGATCTTCAGTTGGTGAGCAGCAACGCACTGGTGGATTTTGCACGCGATGGCGTGGACGTCGCCGTCCGCCACGGCCTTGGCCGCTATCCGGGGCTGCGCAGCGATCGCGTCGTTGCGGTGGAGGTCGTGCCGGTCGCGTCGCCGACCTTGATCGCGCGCCACGGCACGCCGGCGTCGGCCGGCGATCTGGTGCGATGGCCCCATGTGCACGATGCCGAACGTAAGGGCTGGCATCTGTGGTTCCAGGCGCAGGGCATTGATGAGATCGGCTCGCCGCGCGGACCCGCCTTCGACGATTCAAGCCTGCTGCTGCAAGCTGTACTGGCGGGGCAGGGCGCGGGCTTGCTGCCGGCGGCCATGGTAGCGCTCGATCTTGCACAAGGAAGACTCGTCAAGCTTGCGAACGTCACATTACTTGAGGCCTTCGCCTACTACCTTGTCTATCCCGAGGACAGCCACGAGCGATCCAAGATTGCCGCTTTCCGCACATGGATTCTCAACGCGGCTGTGTCTGAAAATCGGGCAGCGTGAATCATCGCGTGATGAAGCGCTGTGCGGTCGGCGCTGTCAGCAGTTTGATGAACTTTCACTTCGAGAGCGACGACGTCGTGTGCGTCGGATGAATGGGAACAGTCGCGTAAATTCAGCACACGTGTATCGTGCGGAAAACGAGCATGTGATGCGCACAATCGTCGACAATGCAGCAGCGGTTTGGTATGCTCCTAATATTAGTGCGCCTTCCTGCGATATTGTGTAGTTCATCTAGAAAGGACTACTCGTTTGTCACAGTTATTGCGGGGAGATTACATGTATTAAGTTCGACGTGCACTAAGACCGCTCTCTCATCCTCCCAAACAGAATGTTGCGTCATCGTGCCGTTACAAAACGGCGCTGCATTTGACCTTCCATTTATTTTTCTGCGCGAGGTTCCACATGGCCAGTCTGAACGGAACGCCCACTGACGATACGCTCAGGGGGACGGGCGGTGATGATGAGATTAGAGGCGGTGCTGGTGATGATGTCATCTTCGGTCGCGGCGGCGACGACATCATTCGTGGCGGTGCCGGCGATGATGTGATCAGGGCCGGTGCGGGCGACGATGACGTTCGCGGCGGTGCTGGCGACGACGCGATCTGGGGCGGGTCGGGCGACGACGTGCTCAGAGGCGGTGCTGGCGACGATGAGATCTGGGGCGGCTTAGGCGACGACGTGATTCGCGGTGGTTCTGGCGACGACGTGCTGCGCGGCGGCGCGGGTGACGATGAAATCAGCGGCGGTGCCGGCGATGACGTGTTGAGCGGCGGCTCAGGCGATGACGTGCTGAACGGCGGCGCCGGTGACGATGTGCTGCGCGGTGGTTCGGGCGACGATGTCCTGAACGGCGGCGCTGGCGATGATGTCCTGACAGGTGGCTCCGGTGATGACGTTTTGACCGGTGGCGCCGGCGACGACGTGCTCAGGGGTGGCTCTGGTGACGACATCATCAACGGCGGTCCCGGCAATGACATTCTCGATGGTGGTTCCGGCGACGACACGTTCGTGTTTTCATCACAAACGTCGGCAGCGGCCTTCGCGGCGGCCGCCGCAGCATCGGCGGCCGGCAGCGACACGATCGTCGGCTTCGATCCTGAAGGCGACCGCCTCGATTTGAGCAGCTTCGGCAATTTCACCCTGACGCGCGTCGGCGACGACACGGTGGTGACGGGCGAGGACGGCACTCAGATCACGGTCAGGGGCGTCACGCCGGAGGAACTCGAGGGTGCGATTATTCCCTGCGTTGTGCGGGGAACGATGATCCGCACACCCGATGGCGATGTGCCGGTTGAGACGCTGGCCATCGGCGACCAGGTCGTCTCGGTCGATGGCACGGTCAAGCAGGTGCGGTGGATCGGCCGGCGCAGCTATGCGCGGAACTTCATCGAGCGTAACCCGAAGGTGGCGCCGATCCGCATCCAGGCCGGCGCGCTGGGTGACGGCATGCCAACCAGGGATCTCATCGTGTCGCCCGAGCATGCGCTGTACTTGGACAACGCGCTCATCCCGGCTCGGTTCTTAACCAACGGCGACACGATCAGCCCGATCAGCAGCCTCGAGTCGGTCGACTACTTCCACCTCGAGCTGGACCGGCCGGACGTCGTGTGGACCAACGGTGCGCCGACGGAGACCTATGTCAACCACGGCAATCGCCGCATGTTCTCGAACTGGAACGAGTACGTTGCGCGTTACGGTGCCGAGGATGAGGCCGCCAAAGGCGCGAACGGCGAGTATGTTCGCCGCTTCAAGACGGTCTATGGCGGCCCCGCGCTGCAGACTGTGCGCACCCGGCTGGCAACGACGGCACTGAGCGACGCGGCCTGAGACGCCGATCGCATCGCTGCGGGCCACGATCCGAGCAGTGTTGCTCGGGTCGTGGCCCTATCGGTAATCGGCAAAGTTGTTCGGGATGGAGCGCATCCATGGCGAGTGCCGGAAGCCAGTCGACGGCAAGCTGGAATGGCGGGGTGGAGCGCGCGCGCACGGCTTTGTACAAGAAGTATCAGGCGTGGATTCGCGGCCATGACGGTGCGTTCCTCTATGAGAAGATCATCCAGCAGCTCTACTCTGTCATCCTGGAACCGGGCGATGCTTGCATCGACGTCGGCGCGAACAAGGGTTTCCATAGCTTTCCCATGGCGGCGGCCGTTGGCAGCACCGGCAAGGTTTATGCCTTTGAGCCCATCGGCGAACTCAACGCCGCGCTTGTCGATCGCGCCCGGCGCGACAATATCAGGCAGATCGAATTCATCGTCGCCGCCCTTGGTTCGCGGACTGGTGTCGCGGAGTTCTTCAATATCAAGAATTATACGCCGCTGAGCGGGCTCAAGCTTCGCTCGCCGCCATCCGATGCGGTCATCGAGAAAATCGAGGTGCCGCTGATGCGCCTGGACGATCGCATCCCCGAGGCGGCGCGCATTCGCTTCATCAAGATCGACGTCGAGGGCGGCGAGCTTGACGTGATCAAGGGTAGCCTGGAGCTGATCAAACGGGATCGCCCTGTCATCGTGTTCGAAGATGGGCGCGACAAGGCGGCCGAGAACTACAACTACACGATCGACGACTACTTCGGCGTGCTCTCAGCCGTCGATATGGTTCCTGCCGATATCCTCGGTGCGCGTATCACGCGGGCGAATTGGCAGGACAAGCGGGTCTACTATACCGTCCTCTGCCCGCGCGAGAGCCTGGACGACGTCGGCGAAATCCTGCGACTGACCGTTTCTGAAAAAGTGATTGGCGCGGCCGAAGCGATCCGCCGCGCGCAGGAGCTGAAGACGGCATCCTAGTCTAGCGCGCTGATCTTGCGCCGCTCCGATCGTCCTCACCCCGGGCGCGTTGCGGCGAAGTCCGTCAGCCATGCGCTGATGCGTGCGGTCGCGGCCGCAAGACCGTAGTTCTGCTGCACGGCGTGGCGGGCCTTCGCCGTCGCTGCTGCCACGGCGCGCGGATCGCGTCTGATCTGCCGCATTCTGCGGGCCGCGTCCTCGGTCGACGGCTCGGCCCATACGCTGCCCTCGGCAAAGACGTATTCATCCGGACGGACGTTGCGCAAGGTGCAGTCCACCGGGAACCCCGTGGTCGCGTTCAGGAATGACGTGTTTCCCGACCAGTCTGTGGCGATGACCGGCGTTCCCAGCAACATCGCTTCCGCAATGATGCGGCCGAAGCCTTCGGAGCGGTGCAGCGAAACATAGCAGTCGATGTCCTGCAGCAGGCCGCAGACTTCATTGCGGGCCAGGTTGCCGTCAACCAGAACAATCCGGTCGTCCGTGGCGACTTGCCGCTGCAGGTCGAGCAGGGCTTCCGGATTGGCATGACCGTTGAGCGTCTTGATCAGCAGGCGCTCGTTGCCGGTGCGGGATGGAAACGCAATCTGAAACGCCGCGATGGTCGCTTGCGGATTCTTGCGCGCAACGTAGGAGTTGAAGTCGAACATGCAGAGAAAGATCACGTCGGTCGGCGACAATCCGAAGCTTTCGCGGTCGAACGATGCGATATCGGGGACGCTGACATGCGGTGGCATGTGAACGACCGGCTTGGACGTCAATCGCTGGAAGACGTCGAGCAGGAACTGACTCGACGCCCAGACCTCATCGACGAGATCGAAGGCGAAGCGCCAGGCGGGCGGCAGGCTCGTCAGTTCCCAGGGCCAATAGCCGATGTTGTAGCGGCCGGCGAAGAGGTTCTCACCGTGCCCCAGCTTGAGGCGGACGGTTTCGAAGGCAGGGAGGCAGAAGATGTTGATGGGATAGAGCGGCCTGTCGGCGAAATAGGTCTCGCGGCCGGACTGATCGGTCGTCACGATCTCGGTGGGGTAGCGGACATTGAAGATCGACTGCTGGATCCCGGCGCTGAGAAGAACTTCCGTCAGCGTCCGGGCGTCCTCGCCGATGCCGGAGACTCCATCGGCTGACCCGATGACATTGATGCCGGGCAACCAGGAGCGATCTTGCGACGGCTGCGGACAGTGCCATGGTGTCGAGCCGGCGGCCGGATGCGCCGACAACCACGCTGCAATGTCGCGTCCGTCGGATCGGGATCGGCGGTGTTGCCGGGACCCATCGCCCGTCGCGGCACGGAAGCGGAAGACATCCCAGCGCGCAAGTCGCTCCGCGCGCCGTGCGAAGTGGGGGTGATCTTCCATCAGGAAGCTGCGTTCCCGGGCGACGAGCAGGGGCGTGAGACGCAGTTGATGAGCGCCGGTGACATAGTACCAGGCGTGGAAATCCTCGATGTCCTCGTCGCGCATGGATCGGGGCTCGGCCCGCAGCGCGTGGACATAGGCGGCGAGGCGCGTGCTGAAGGGCGGCTGCGGGGTGGCGAGAAAGGCTACAAAGTCAGGTGGGAAAGAGACCTGCTGATACTGGTGACGCCCCTCGAGTGCGAACCAGAGCAGGAACCGCGTCGCCGTGTCCTCATCAAGGGCAGGTGCCGACGGGTTGCCGCCGACCTTGAGCAGGTACGACGCCCGCAGGGTGTCGTTCGCCATCAGGATGTCGAGGGCGCGAACGCGTGTGCGTCGCCCGATCACCCGGGATTTCAGCCCGCCCAGTCCCGTCATCGGCGCGTTTGCCACATCAACCTGCTAGTCTGCCGCACTGACCGGATGAGCGGCAGACGCGAGGCGGCGCAGGAGGCGTCCGGACGACGGTGAAGGCGCCGTCGTCGCGCGCCGACGCGGTGTCGCTCCTTGCCGGTGGTTGTGAATGAGTGCGACGAGTTCGTCATAGCTGCGCGTAACCTCGGCCATGTAGCGCACGAAAAGCCGACGCGAGGACACAACCAGCTCTTCGCGCAGTGCGCCGGAGGTCGTGTACGCCTTCATGGCGTCGATCATCTGGTCAATCGTGTCCAGGCGGTGAAAGTCGTGCTCGGCGCGCATGCCCTCGAAGGCATCGCGGGTGCCGATGACAGGCTTTCCGAAAGCGATGGCCTCGATCGTCTTGATCTTGAGGCCGGTTCCACCGAGCATCGGGTTGAGCACGCATTCCACCACGTCGTAGAAGCGTTCGACATGGTCGACGACCCCGAGGAGGAAGGGATGCGATCGCAATAGCAGGCGTCGCCGGGAAATCGTTCCCGCCAAAGCCCATCGGGCAACGCGCTCCTGGGCCAACGTGGCGTCGATGGCGAGCACCGAGCGCACGTTCCAAGGATTACCGCTGCCCAGGTAACCGAACGTGAAGCTCGGATTGGGCCGGCGCAATCCCATCAGGAAACCCGGTTCGACGGGATGGCCGACCGTGATGACCCGGCCGGTGAACCGGTGCTGGATCTCTTCTGATTCGCGCTCCTGAATGCCGATGACAATGTCGGCGCGTTCAAATCCTTTGCGCTCTTCATCGACTGTCGTGAAGAACCAGCGTGGCTCGAGACCTTGCTCCTCCGCCGTCAGGTGACGGTCGCCGAACAGGTCGTGCGTGTCGATCACCTTCAGAGGACCATGGATGCCGACAAGCACCTTGGACATCCACACATAGTTGACGATGACGGCGTCGTAATGGTGCGTCGCCACCAGTTCCCGGGCGGTGTTGCACAGCTGCTCCGCGCACCAATCGTCGATGCCCCATGATCGGGGGAATGCCGGGCGCGGCAGAGGTTGCGAGCGCACGAAGAAGAAGCGGTGCCAGAAGCCGATCATGACTTCGGCTTGCTCCTTCGAAAGGCCCTCCATGCCGTAATAGAGGAAGTCCGCCTTGATACCGCGTCGCTTCAGTTCCAGGCCGAAGGCCTGGATGCGGACGGAATTGCCTTGTACCGCCGGATGCGAAGGGATCGGCGAGACGACCAGAACTTTGAGCGGCACATTCATGGCGTCATCTCGATCTTGTCGATACACAGCCCCAGCACGCGGTGGCCTGCCGCATCCGGTACCATATGGGGGCAGACAAGCGAGAGCACCGTCATGCCGTCACCTGGCGCCCCCAACTTGACCGTCACCTTGCCGCTGAGATCCGTCCACGAATCGAACCGGTGTGGAACGTGGCGGCCGTCGATGAGAACGCGCAAGCCGGCAAGATTGCGCGCGTCTTCCGTCTTGATGATGGAGATGCTGAGTTTCGCCGCAACCGCCGGCGCCCCCGTCAACAGGACGCGGAAATGGTTTGAAGGGCCGGTCCAGACCCAGGAATAGTCGCCCTCGCTCTCGCTGCGGTAGCCGCCGTCATGGATCAGGGCGCTTGCTGCCAGCTCCGACCGCGACGCTGTAGCCGCCGCGGAGGTGAGCATGAACGTGGCGTCGGGGTGTTTGGCCGCATCGGCGTCCGTCATTCCGGCCGTTGGATGCGGTCCTCCGGGCACCGGATCGAGCGGTATCGCGTTGCGCACCGTTTCGAATTCTTCCTGTGCCACAAACCACAGGAAGTTGCTGTCGGGTGACGTGAAACCGATGACCCGCCGTCGTTCCAGCCACGGCGCCATGGCCGGGGTGGTAGGCACGGCGCTGGAGCCGACAACGCGAACAACCAGAGATCTGTCGTCTCCCACGAGGTCAAGGACGGCTTCGGCTTGCTCGACGGAAGCGGCGAAGACGACCACCTTTCGAACGCCATCGATGGAATCGGCCAGGCTCTCCCATAGCGAAGACTCCGGCCCGCCTGCCGTCGCCTGATAGATCTCCCGGTGGCCACCCGATTGCCGGAAGCCATTGAGGAATTGCCGACCCGCGGGTGATAGATCGCTACAACACCCATAGATCGCGTCTCGGTCGGCTCCCGCGCACTGGCCGAGCGGCAGGCTCATGTCGATCAAGGAGAAGCTTCCGACCGCCGATCGAAGCGCCGTGAGGAGCGCCGACATGGTCGACGACGTGGCGCGCGACCGACTGTTCCCATTTCCGTTAATGTGCTTCGACGCCATCGTCACCACCCGTGAGCGCGTCCAAGGATCGAGAGACCGACGCCGTCATTGATCGCAGTTGGAGCATGACCGGCCCGTTTGCGTCGGGCGGATCGAGGCAGGAACCGCACGGTTTCGATGGTTACGTGAGGTCCGAAAGCGCCGTGCAGAAAGTCCGCCGAGTCCAGGCTGTATCGAGCGACCTCGTCGGCGGACTCGAACCAGAGGATGGCCTCGAACGGACCCTCGATGTCCGAGATCCGCTGCCGCAGCGCGGCGGTGTCCAGGTGACCGACGTCGTCGATTTCGACCGTGGTCGGGACCGTGTGGCGGGAGGGGCGGTTTCTGGGCCGGCTTGACGCCGTGGTCCGGGAGGTGCGCGACGCGTAGACGCTGTCGATCGTATCCGAGTACTGGCGCGCCACGGTCTTCAGTGCGAGCCCGTTCTCGGCCAGGCGGTGAGCACGCTCGCCGAACATGGCACGCAACGCACCGTCGCGCACAAGCGCCTCCATGGCCTGGATCAGGGCGGGCACGGTATCGAGGATGGGAATATGAACCACCGCTTCGCGCGGAATTTCGGCATAGGCTGCGGTATCGTTGACGATACAGCAACGGCCGGCGGAAAAGGCACGCGCCAGAGTGCCGGAGCTTTCACCGACCGATGGAAAGCGCAGGTTGACCACCAGGTCGGCGGCGGCGATGTAGGCATCGAGATCGCTTTCGCTCACGTAGCCGGTGATCGTCGATACGTCCCGCAGCAACGGGCGCCGCTGCAGTGCCTCACGCAAAGGAAATTCGGTCGACCGTTCTTCGCCGGCATGAATCCACTGAAACCGAACGCCGCGTTGTACGAGCGTGTCCAGCGCTTCAAGCAGCCAATCGAACCGTTTGGCGCGGGTGGCGAACCCCGAGGTCAGGATGATCGTCGAATCAGCAGGCAGCGCCAGGCGTTGCCGGGCCTCTTGCGGTGATGCGACTTTCAGCTGTGGCGCGAAATGCGGGATCACCGTGACCCGGGACGTCGCATCCGATCCGTACGTCGCCCGCAGTTTGTTGAGCGCGTACTGCGAGTGCACGATGACGCCATCGGCCAGCGACAATGTTTCGCCAACCATGTCGAACAGGACATAGTTGGCTTCAGTCTTCAGGCGATTTTCCTTCCATTGCCGGCCATACACCGTGCCCAGCGCGCTGTTCTGCTGCTGCATGCCCGCCAATATGGGTTCCAGACGCGGTGACGATAGTTCGTAGAGGTAGAGGAGACTGAGGTCATGCAGGGAGACGACACCTGAATGGCGGCGCAATGCCTCCAACACGAAGACATGACCTTCATTGTTGCCGATCTGATGCAGGACGGGAGAATGCCTGCCGAGGTAGCGGAAGGCCTGCGCCTGGTCGCGAACGTCCACGTCCTTGGGTGCCGACGCCAGCACGTCATCGCAGTAGGCGACGCATCGGCGGAGGTGGCGCAGCTCATCCAGAAGGATGTAGGTGTAGTCGGCAATGCCGTTGCGCGCCGGAGGCAAGGGCGCGAAGCAGCTCAGATCGTGTTTCGCTGCCGTCTTCACCGCTGTTCACTCCGCTGTTTAGATCCTGTGGCGTGTTCCGGCGTTCGTCGCAAAGCGGCCCTGTCAATTCATGCCAAGATCGGCGCGCATGCGATGGGCGAGGCCTTTCAGCCCATCGCGCGCCTGGCTGCGGATGTCGTCTCGCGTCGTTTGAGGAATCTTCGCGATATACCGCGGCAGCCGGTCGGGCAGTGTTTCGTGCCAGTGATGCGATACCAGCTCCTCACGTTCGATGAGCTTGTAAAAGTTCCGGAACTTGTCGGTGGTGATCAATGTTATGGCCGGCGTGCCGAACATCGTTGCCACGACGCAGCCATGGAATTTCATGCTGGCAAGGACGGTGCATTCGCCAATGGCGCATGTCAGGTCGGCGATCGACTCCGACAGGACGACTTCCATGCCCGGAAAGTCGAACTCGGCGACCGCGTCACGATCCTCGTGCCCGATCACGCCGGTGGCCAGGACGATGTGGCGAAGGCGGTAGCCGTACGATCTCGCCCGACGGCAGAGGGCATGAACGTTATCCCAGCGGATTGATCCGGGTTTCTGCTTGCGGGAAATGAGACCGAAAATGGGCGTGTCGCCCGGTGGCGCGACGGCGGGCAGATCGAGCGCGCAGACGATGTCAGGCGTGACCTGTATATCGATCGTGGGTGCGAGCTTGGTCGCGAGCCATCGCTTGCTCTGCTCATCGCGCACATGGATGTGCCGGACGTTCGGATGCTGAAAGAATTTGGCGAGCCGTTTGACGATTTCGGCGTTTTCGCCGCCCCAAGTGGGTATGCCGGCGCCGTGGACATAGATCGGCTTGGCCAGGTACGCCGATTCAAAATACTGATCCGTCCAGTAGTTGGGCACCACCAGGTCGCCGCCGCCGATAAGAATGGCATCGACCTGTTCGACCTTCTCTTCGAGCGGCCCGTGGAAATACGGGCGGCGCAGCGAGTCCTGGAAAAAAACGAATTCGAAATCGCCGAGATACTTTTCGAAAACATCCAAGAACAACTCGTCCCCGTAGTTTCCATAGTGGTAGTAGCCGACGACGCCGAGTTTACGCTTGGCTGCCATGGTCAGGTCCTGCAATTGAATCCGAGCCGATCGATCAGTGATGTGCGCGGTCAGATTGTCTGCCGAGACGTCACTGTGCTCACAAAAGGTTCACGAGAGGGGAACTGCTGCACGGCCGTTTCCAGCTGCATCGATGCGACCCGGCGTTTACGATCACCGGAGCGGCATCGTGGCGTTCGGCGGTGTGGCGGAATGTTCTTCATGAAAATGTCACGGAATATCTTCTCATGTAGAAGAATAAATCCTGATCAGAGTATATGTCGCTATAACATTTATTATCGCCATGGTCAAAATGAGCAGGTGACACTATGAGCCGCGCGCGCATCGGACTGGTTGGATACTATGGATATGGAAATTACGGTGACGAGCTGTTCAAGGTCGTCTTCGACAAGATTTTTCACGACTGCGATCTCATCGCGATGCAGGATAACCAGGCAAGGCCGTACTACAATGAAAGCATCGAAGAGAAAATTTCGTCGATGGATTGCCTTCTGATCGGTGGTGGCGATCTCGTGATCGGGAGCTATTGGACGGACCAGTACTTCGAAGATCAGTTCCTGGCAAAACCAATCTATATCCACGGCGTCGGCGTGCCGACATGGAGTGGGGAAGATTCCAAGGTCGTGCAGCGACTGGCAAAGTTCTTCCGCCATCCTTCGGTTCGATACATCAACGTGCGAGATCATGAGAGCAGGGTCTGGATCGAACAGAAGCTCAATCCAGTGGTGCCGGTTGACGTGTCCTGCGACATTGTTTGTGCATTGGATTTACCAGCCCCGCCCGAGCGGCAGGGCAAACCGGTCTTCGGGCTGATCACCCGCAAGCAAATGCCGGGCGAGATCCACTGGAAGAACGTCTGGAGCCTGTGCGACCGGGCCCGCGCCCTCGGCTATGAGATCAAGAATATCATTCTGGGAACCGGCGCCGACCGTTCGGCGGATATCGCCGGCCTCGCGGAATTTCCCTACGAACACATGCGCACCGTCGAATCGGATAGTCTGCCGGTGCTGACACGCGAGATCGGCTCGTGCGATGTGATCGCGAGCATGAAATTTCATGGCTGTGTCGTGTCGACGCTCTATGGTGTTCCCGCCATAGGGATGATCACGACCGACAAATTTCGCAACCTCTATAACCGGATCGAGCGTCCGGACCTGATTGCGCATCACACACACACGAACCTTCCCGATCGCCTGGCGCCCTTCATGGCGCGAATTCCAAAGTTGACCAGGAGCCATCTGCGTGAGAACGCGGTCCGCGGGCTCAATCGCCTTCGACGTCGCATGCTGGATGAGGTCGATTAGGCGCCGAGTCGGTTCGGCTTAGTTTTATCGCTGCGATCGTATGCAGATAACATTGCTGACCTGAACGTACCGGCCAAGCTGCGGTGCTGGCATGGTTGGTGCACGTTCAGCCGCAGAACACGTCGACATACAATCGTCGCCGATGCCGCGTACGGTGACCCGCTTGCTTGAATGGTGACCCATCAAGTAATAGGCTGACTTATTACTCTAGAGATTTTCCGACTCGCGTCGAGGACGCGCATCGGCCAATGACCGGAGGATCAGGCATTGAACGTCGATGCGCTTGTCTCCCTTTACGTGTCTGGAAAGTATGACGCCGTCATCAAGGTTGCCGAGGAGTTGGCACCGGACAACAGAGGCCATGAGCGAGCGTTTCGGGTTGCTGGACTTTCTCTGATTCGGCTCGGCCGCTATGGGGAGGCGCGGCGGAAGATCGAAACGGCGATGGTGCTGTCACCACAGACATCGACAGTCCGGTCGTGGCTTCCGCGAGAGTTGTTGCAGTCGTTGCTGACGGATGCGCCGGATTTCGGTTGGGCGATGTACCAGCTGGCGGTCCTCGCGTTTGAAAATCGCGATTTCGCGTCAGCGATGACGTTGACATCGGCACTGGTTGACGACGCGGAGACACCGGCGCCGCTCCGTTCGGCGGCTGTGGAGATTTTGTGCGAATTGTACCGGCGCCAGCTGCCATGGCGCGATGCCGCCAGGGAGATCGAGCATACTCTCGATCGTACGGCAGCCCACGTCGCGGCGCCGACGGCCGCACTCTTTCGCGGCGCCATGGCCTATGCGAACGGCAATAGCGACGGCGCCGAGGCTGCTTTTTCAGTTGTTGCCGCCGACGCCACGGCAGGTGTGGTCGAGCGCATCAAGGCAGCCCGGGGAGTGGCGACTTTCCGCACACGTCTGCAGGAGCCAGCGGCGGCCCAGAAGGCGTTCTTCGACTGGCGCCGGCGGCAGTCGATGGCCGATTTGGCCGAGCCGACACCCAGCGACCGTTTCGTCTTGCTGTGTGCAGCGGACGGCCGGTACGTCGCGATGTTCGCACAGAGTTTCATTGCCTCCGCCTTGCACCAATGCGGGGATACGATCATCCACATGCACATTATCAATCCGACGGCGGAGAGTGCGGCCGCGCTGCAAGCAATTCGGCGCCAGATACCATGGGTGCGAATCAGCACGTCGACGGAGACAGTCGATTTCCCGGCGCCGCGGCCTTACTACGCGACGGCGCGGTTCCTGATCGCACCGGAAGTGTTGGCAGCTTACAAGTTGCCGCTGATTGCCGCGGACATCGATGTTGCGTTCGTCAAGTCGCCTCTTGCGGGCGTGCGCCAGATCGGCAACACCGATGTCGGCATCAAGTTCAATCCTTCGGATCGCCTTGAGTATCCGTGGATCAAGGTGCTGGCGACCTGCACCTACTTTGCGCCGTTCGCCAGCGCGTTCGAGTATCTGGCGGACGTGGGTAAATATTTTTGGGACAACTACGATCCGGTCGGCAGAAAGAAGTGTTGGTGGATCAATCGGAATGCGCTTTTGTATGCCTCCACCGGGGCGAAGCAGACGCGGCTGCGCATTTGCGATCTTGCAGGCACGGCCCTCGATAAGGTCGTCGAAGGTAGCCGACCGACGGAACAGAAGCAGGACTTCATCAAGCGCGTGAGTGGACGGTATTCGTTGCAGGGCTTGCAGAAGCGTCGCGCTGTTTCCTAGAGAATAGGAGTTTTGCGTGAACCAGCATCGATGGAGCCTTTGCGGGCGATCGCTGGCCGCTGTCGCAATCGCACTGCTGCAGATCGCGTCGGCGCGGGCCCAGGCGCCGGCTTGTCCTGCCGAGGTCGTCACCTGTTGCGACGTGGCCCGTGTCGCGTCCGCGGCGCCGGATCAGCGTCTTCAGATGGGATTGCAGATCTGGCTCGAGAACACCAATGTTGTCGCCGCCCGCCTGCGCGAGCTGCGGCCCGCGGCTCTGCGGTATTCCGGAGGGCCGAAGTGGCGGCAGGCCCCCAGATTGGACAGCAAGGCAAACTATGAAGCGGTGCGTCGATACGTCGTCGACGCTTTCGAGAAGGAACCGGACCTGGTTCGCAAACAGGTCGCTTCGGTCAAGGAGATCTTCGGCGGTCTGGGAGCCGAGGCACACTTGGTTATCTGGGAGCCGCCGCCGACCACAGCCGAACAGTCCGACGCGGCCAAGGCGAAGGACAAGCGGACGCTGCCGGAGGCTGCGGTCTCCGTCACCGCCATGTTCTACGTCGCGCTGCTGGACGAACTGCGCCGCCGCGGTTACCCCGTCGACGTCGTGGAGCTTTCGAATGAGCCCGACGGCGACTGGAATATCCAGATTCCGCCGGCGCGCTATCTGAAGCTCGTGGCTGAAACGCGGCGTCAGGCGAAAATCCACGGCGTGACGTTGCCGCGCATCGCCGGTCCCGGTGTCAGCCACATATCGGCCCTGCGTGGCTATTTCACCGAGCCGGCGCTGGCAAAGGGGCTGATCGACAGCGTCGATCTGGTGAGCGTGCATGCATGGGATGATCGCGTGAACCGCGACACCGTCGAAGAAGCGCGCAATGCGCGTCGACAGCTGGACCGGCTTGGCTATCACAAGACCATCCTCGTCAGCGAGTTCGCCGTTACGTTCCTGGGGCCGACGGACCGCGGGCGGCGCGTGGGCGCCGACTTGCGGGCTCCCGATGCCATCAGCAATCAGCCGGGTTACGCGGCGAAAACGCTGGCCTTGGCTCTGGACTTGGCGGCCAGCGGTTACGGCCCGTTGCTGTACTGGGAGATGTTCGACCCGCAATGGGGGAAGGCAAGCTACGGGCTCTATAATCAGCGCGGCGAGCCGAGACCGGTGCTGGAAGCATGGCGGGATCTTTCAGGCCTTTCCCGGCAGGCCGACCGTGTCAGCGTCGTCCCGCTTGTTCCCAAGGTGATCTTCGGTCTGGTCCGAGACGGCAAGATCTCGACGGTAGCCGTCGTGAATGCGTCCACGAAGCCGCTGGGCGTCGTCATGCGCGAGAACATGCACATCGCCGCGTCGTCGGATCGGCAACGCGGCAAGCTTGCCGAATGTTCCGGTGGCGCGCGCGGCACGAAGGCCCTGGAACCCAACAGCGTCGCGATATTCGAGCTGAACTGAAGGCTGCATCCATGATCGCACGTGACCTCAAGAGCTGGCTCATCGACACCGTGTTGCCGTTCTGGGCCGACCGCGGCGTGAATCAGGCAACAGGGGCGTTTCACGAGCGCCTCACCGCGACCGGCGCTCCCGATCTGACCGCTGTTCGACGCCTGCGCGTTCAGGCCCGGCAGGTCTACGTCTATTCACATGCCGCGGTTCTGGGCTGGTATCCGCGGGGCAGCGTGATCGCGCTGCGGGCCTTTGACGCGATGGTCGCGGCAGCCCATGCACCCGATGGCCGTCCTGGGTTCATCCACACGATGTCTGCCGCCGGTGACGTTCTGGATGATCGGCGCGATTCATACGATCATGCCTTCGTGGTCCTGGCTTGCGCATGGCTTCTGCGCGCGACGGACGAGAAGCGCGTTCGCGCCATGTTCGACAGGACTCTGGACTTTGTCGATCAGTCGCTGACGGCCGCCGACGGCACGCTGCTCGAAGGGTTGCCCGCCAGCGAACCGCGACGCCAAAATCCGCAGATGCATTGGTTCGAGGCTATGCTGGCACTCAAGGCGGCGCTCGATCATCCGCAAGCCGCCGAGCGCGCCGACCGGAGCCTGGCGCTCTTCAGGACGAAATTGTTCGACGCCCGCACGCGCACGCTTGGTGAATATTTCGATCAAGCGTGGGAGCCGGTTTCGGGTGACATGGGCAACATCATCGAGCCCGGCCACCAAGCGGAATGGGTGTGGCTCTTGCGCCAGCACGAGACGCTGTTCGCCACCCCCCGTGGGGACCTTGCCACGCAGGTGCTCGAAGCGACGCTGCGGTGGTTGGATCCGAAGCTTCATCTTCTCGTCGACGAAGCCGATCGCGCGGGCGGCGTGCGTCGCGGTACGCGGCGCTCCTGGTTGCAGACAGAGCTGGCGAAGGCTTGGATCGCCCAGGCGGAAGCGGGGCATGCCGGCGCGGTGCGTGAAGCCGAGAGAGCACTGCAGACGTTGCGCGACGGCTATCTCGGCAAACCTTTCGATGCCGGGTGGATCGATCAACTTGATGAACGAGGTGAGCATCTCGCGGGCCCGGTGTCTGCCAGCACGCTCTATCACATCTTCGTTGCCATCGCGGAGGCGGATCGTGTTCTGGGTGATGCGGGCGTATCAAAGGTCGCCCGCGAGGCCCCACGTGTGCGCGGCAGGATCGGAGCAGCGGAAGCGCGCGCCGATTGACGTCGCGAAGACGATCGGGCGATGCCGGCGCTCGCTATCAGAGGGCCGGGTGTCACTCCGAATAGACAAAAGTGATCTGGGAAACCGCGATCGACAGAAGCCTTTGATCGCTTGATCCTTCCAGGGTCGCCGGCGACGCACTCACCATGCTTTCAATGCGCAGCATGTCACAGGACAGAGGCGCCTTGCCTCGCGGTACCTGGGCGCGAAGAATGAGCGGACCGCCCGTCGCCGACCGTTCGCGCAGAATATTGGCCGGCACGCCGTCGAAGAAGCAATTCAACATGGGGAGCTCAGCGCTATAGATGCCGAACACGGCGATCTGCACCTCAAGCAGTTTTTTCTCGGGCGTCGGGTTGAACACGATCGCTTCGCTCGACATCCAGCGATATTCCTCGCCATCGTCGACTTCGACGTCGTACCAACCGTGCGAAAAGGCACTGGAGCGCAGCGGCGCGACCTGCCGCTCCGTCGTGCTGGCCCGGTCCGGCGACGTCTCGCCACGCGTCTTGGCGCCCGACTTCACGAGATCCAGGAACATCTGCATCTTCTTCTGTCTGCCGGCGTCGAGCGACGGCGCTCCCGCGACATGCTTGACCTCGGTCGCGGCGATGCGGTCGAAGAGCAGCGAGGCGGAGTATTCGATGAAAGCGTCGATCCTGTCCTGCAGCAGTCCGATGCGGGCGGTGATTTCGTTGTCGAGGGCCTGTATCTGGTAGCCAGTCGCCTGTTGATTCTGATCCAGCCGGCTTTCGAGCTGAATGATCCGCCGTGAGGTATCATCGGGGTCAGCCCGACGGTAGACGATGGACGACAGCGGACCGTCCATGCCCACGACATAGACATCGATCGCCAGACCGTTCTCGGTGAGGTCCTGCGGCTCGAGACGGATATGGAACTGGAACGATGCGCCGCCATCGTCGAGCAACCGATGCTGATCGACGACGGCGCTGCGCGGCACGACACCGTTGATCTTGGCGAACATCTCGGGCCGCAACAGTCCGTTGACACGGTTGACGGCAACACCGCGCACGACGCCGTGCTCGATCGACAGGCTTTCGATCCGGACATCGCCCAATCCGACCAGCGCGATGGCGTCTTCCCGGGTCTTCAGCGTGAAGGGACTGGCGATTTCAACGCCGTCGCGCATGCGAGCGAACCGGATTTCGCTCGGCAGGTCGACGTAGGGAAGGTATTGAATCGGGTATTCGATGATCTCGCCGGCGCTGAAGACGCCGCTGATGTAGTTTTCTCCCACTTTGATGCCGTTGACGTAGGCGACGATGACGTCGTCCAGTTCGGCATGGCCGACGCAGGACATCCGGATGGTCTGGTAAGTGGATCCGACGGAGCGGATGGGCATGGGGAGATCTGCTGCCATGATAGCCGGATCGATACCTCGTCTAGTCGGTGAAGCTGACGCGGCCGATGGTGGAATGTGTTCCATCACCGCTCTCTCATGCTCTTGTTGAAGCGCTCGAAGATCGGATCCAGCAAGTAGACCATCACGGTGCGACCCTCCGTCGGGATGATGACATCGGCGGGAATGCCGGCCGAGAGCCGGTTGGCGAACTCCGGCGGAATCGAAGATCGGTCGACCGTAACCTCGGCGGCAAAATAGGGATCGCGATTGCTCGTGTCCTCGAGCAGCCGATCGCGCGAAATGCTGCGCAGGGTGCCTCGGATGACATCAGCGCCGAAATAGCGGAACGACGGAAAGCGAATCTCGGCGCGCAGGCCGGGGTTCACGCGATCGATGTCGAGCGGCGAGATCTTGGCCTGGATGACCAGCACATCGTTGGCAGGCACGATGTCGAGGACGGGATCGCCGGGTCTGATGACGCCGCCGATGGTAAAGATGCGCATCTGTTGAACAGCACCGGCGATCGGCGCTTTCAGCTCGAAGCGCCGCTGGGCATCCTCGGCGACGATCAGCTGCTGGCGGACGTCGTTCAGCTGTCGGCGGATATCCAGCAGTTGCGTCGACACGTCCTGGCGATAGTCGGCCAGGACCTGGTTGCGTTTGAGCTCGGTTTCGATCAGGCGCTCCTTGAGCTTCTGGGCCTGCAGCTCGCCGCTGGCTATGACACCTTCCAGCCGCAGCTTCTCGCGTTCCAGCGGCATGACGCGCGATACCGAAACCAGCTTCTGCCTCAGCAATTGCCGCATCGGCTCCAGTTCTCGCTGGACGTTGTCCAGGGTCTTTCGCGCCGTTGCCAGATCGCTGACGTTCTGGTCCGTTTCACGGCGGATCTGTTCAATCTGCGCTTCGGCGACATTGAGATTGCGTTGCAGCACCTCACGGCGCGTGTCGAAAAGGCGTTTCTGATCGGACATCGCCGCGGCGACAGCCAAGTCTGTCGACCGCTGCAGGACCTCGGGCGGGAAGGACAATGACACTGCACCGTCGCGTTCGGCCGCCAGCCTGGTCTCCTGCGCGAGCAGCGCGGCCAGCTGGTTGCGATAGAGCTCACCCTGCGCATCGACACGCGTTGGATCGAGGCGCAGCAGGACCTGTCCCGCCGAAACGACATCGCCGTCGCGCACGAGGATTTCGCGGATGATGCCGCCTTCGAGATGTTGGATCGTCTTGCGGTTGGACTCGACGGCGACGACGCCGGAAGCAACGGCCGCGCCGTCCAGCCGCGCCGTGGCGGCCCAGGTCGCAAACAAGCCGAAGCCGACGATGACTGTGATGTAGCCGACGCGGACGATGCTGGCCCAATTGGAGGAGGGCAGCGGCGCGAGGCCGCCGGCCGCCAGGATCTCGGTTCGTTGCGCTGCTGCCATGGTCACGCTCCCGTGCGTACGACGGCGAGCTTCTGCGACGCGCGATTGTTCGCCAGCCGCGCCACGATCTGATCACGCCCGCCATAGGCATGCACGGCGCCGGCATTCATGACCAGGACATCGTCGCAATAGTTGATCATGTTCATCCGGTGCGTGACGATAATGACGATGGCGCCACGATCGCGCATCTGCGCCATCGTCTTTGCCAGACTCTCCTCACCCACGGCGTCGAGATTGGAGTTCGGCTCGTCAAGAACAAGCAGGCAGGGATTACCGTAGACGGCGCGCGCCAATGCAATGCGCTGGCGCTGGCCGCCCGAAAGAACGTGACCGTCCGGACCCAGCTTCGTGTTGAGGCCATCCGGCAGACCCCGAACGATGTCCTGAATGCCGGCCAGTTCGACGGCTTCCAGGACGGCTTCGTGATCAAGGCCGTTGTCGTCCTGGAAACGACCGATGTTTTCCGCAACGGTCCCCGACAGCAGTTCGACATCCTGGGGCACGTAGCCGATGTAGCGTCCGAGGTCGTCCTGGTCCCAGTGGGCCATGTCATGGCCATCCAGCGTGACAGCGCCACGCCATGGTCGCCAGATGCCGACCAGCAGTTTGGCGAGCGACGACTTGCCGGCGCCGCTGGGTCCCACGACGCCCAGGATCCGGCTGCGCTCAGCAGTGAATGAAATGTCGTTCAGGATTGCCGAATCGCGATTGGGCGCCAGTGCCGTGGCACGCGATATCGCCAATGGCCCGGCTGGCCGCGGCAGGGCGAAGCGTTCCTCGTCATGCTTGGTGGCTTCCTGCAGCACTGTATCGATCCGGCCGGCGGAGAGGCGAACGGTCCAGAACGACCGCCAACCCGACACGACGCCATCGATGGGCGCGATGGCGCGTGAGGAGAGAACGGACGCAGCAAAAATGATGCCGCCGCCGGCTTGCTGCTCCAGGAAGAGCAGGACGCCCACGGTCATCATGACCGGACCCTGGGCATGGCGGATGAAGCGCAATACGTCGCTGATCAGGCCGGCGCGCGACAGGCCGGCCGACTGCCAGCCGAGCATTTCGGTCTGCTTGCTGTGCCAGCGTGCTGCCAGGGCCGGCAGCATTCCCATCGCCCGGATGGGTTCGCTGTTGGCGATGATCGAGCGACCGAGGTCGGTTGCGTAGGCGCCGCTGACCTGGGCCAGGCGAACCGAGTCGCGAACGAGCCATTGATGGATAACGGTCAGACCGACGACGAGAACGACCAGGACCAGCAGAGCCGCGCCCAGCAGCGGATGGAACAGAAACGCCACCACCACGAACAAGGGCGCAAAGCAGAGATCGAGAAGCTGGATCAGCAGGTTGCCGCCGACGAAGTCGCGGATCACGTTGATATCTTGCAGCATCGTGTTGCGGACGACGGAGCTGAATCTGTCGTTTCGCCGATTGATCGCTTCGAATATTTTCTTGCTGACACCATTGTGCAAAGAAACCGCCACGCGGCGCAGGACATGCATGCGGACCGCCTCCAGGATCGTCCACAGCGCCAGCATACCCAGCGTGATGACGATCAGGAACAGAAGTGTCTGCTCATTGCGGCTGTGCATGACGCGCTCGTAGAGCTGCAGCATGAAGATCGTCGGCGTGAGGCTCGACAAGCTGATGATGAAGGTGAACAGCACCAGCGAGGCGATGGCTGCCTGGTATGGTCGAACTTCAAGCCAAAGCAGACTGTGCTTTTGATCCAGCATCCGGGTTCCTATCGGGGACAGTCGGGTCAACCCGTGTCTAAGACTTTGCGGCGGTCCGCTGCAATTTGGCCGGCATTTGCATGCTCATCGTTGCCAGCTCGTGCAATTTCTTTCCAAGACTACAAATCCATGTAATCAAAAATCCATCATTACCGAAATTTATCATGGGTATAGTGAGTTAAGTTAAATAGACTATAAATCACACCTAGACGACCTGCAATGAGTCACGGGTGATCGATTTTGGTCGATGCTTGGCGCAGCGCTTTTCTGCGTCGAGCGACGAGGGATGAACATGGTACGTTCAGTTGGTCGGCGAAGCGTTTTGCACGCGGGCTGCGGCATCTATGCGCCGGGCAAGCTCCACCCGGTTTTTCGCGGTACGGACTGGGACGAGACACGGCTCGATATTGATAGCCAGGTGAAGCCCGACGTCGTGTGCTCGGTCCATGACATGTCGTCGATCGTACGGTCGCGCGCCTATGATGCGTTGTGGTCATCGCACAACATCGAGCATTTGCATGCGCATCAGGTCGCCAACGCGTTCAGGGAATTCTTTCGGGTGCTGAAGATGGACGGTTTCGCGCTGATCCGTTGCCCCGATCTCGAGGCTGTCGCCGAAATCCTGCTCCGCGACGGGCCCGACCATGCCGCCTACATGTCACCGGCGGGGCCGATCACGGCGCTCGATATGATCTACGGCCACAGCGCCTCGGTAGCGCGGGGCAATGCGTCCATGCGGCACCATACCGGCTTCACGGCCGAGCGCCTGGGACGGTTGCTGCTCGAGGCCGGCTTCGTCGAAATTCATACGAAGCGGGCGGCGGACTTCGATCTGTGGGCCGTCGCCTTCATGCCCGATGTGACGCCGGCGACTGTATTGACAGATCTGTCGCGTAGCGGATTGACGTTCGATCGCTGAAACCGAGGTCGCAAATACTTTGGCGGATCTTGCAGACATTCCGCCGCCCGCGATCCGGGCGGCATCGGCGGCCGGCCGCGCCTTGGATGGACTGTCGCTGGCATCACAGGATCATGTCGCAAGCCTTGCCGAGCAGGCGAGGCAGCGCCTCGAGGTACGCGATGGCTTGGCCAGCTGGCTGCTTGCCGAGCGGTTGGCGCGGTTGCGATCGGGTCTCATCCCCGATGACCTCGTATTGCGCGCCTTGGCGCTGGTGGCATTGAAGGACGGCGAAAGTGCCCGGCGCGACATTCGCGACGCGACGGCCATCGATCCCGGTCATGCCATGGCCAACCGGCTGTTGCTGGCGAGCGCGGCCGTCGCCGAGCGCGGTCAGGCCGCCCGCCGGCTTCTGCGGTCGGGACGGGGCTCTGCCTTGCGGCGCGAGGCGCTTCGCGTCCTGGCCGCGGAGAACGTCCAGGTCGCCGGTGGTTTCGAGGGGACCGAGAGCGGCATTCGTGGGTGGATCGCCTGGCAGGGGCCGCCTGTCCTGGAGTGCCGCCTGGTGTTTGAGCAGGGTAGCGTTGATCATCGCGTCCATACCCAGCCTGAGCAACCGATGTCCGGCGTGTTCGCCCATGCGGCAGCCGTCGAATGGCCGTGGCCGCCCGATGTCGATGCGCTCGCCGTGACGTGCGATGCGGCCAACAGCGTGCTGCAGCCGCAGCAGTTGTGGCGCGAGCCGAAAGCATCGGCGCGGCCGACACGCACCGTTGGCGCGCCAGGCACCGATGTGCGCAAAGTCGCCGTCATTGTACCGGTCTACGATGATCTTGAGGCGACGCGGGCGTGCCTTGAGTCACTGGTGAGGCATCCAGAGGACTCCCTGACGCGGCGGATCATCGTCGTTGACGATGTGACGCCCGATCCGGAAATTGCGGCGTTCCTCGACGCGCTGACGCATCAGGGTCACATCCTGTTGCTGAGGAACACCGTTAATCTTGGCTTTGCCGCCAGCGTCAATCGTGCCCTGGCGATGCTGGAACCTGATGAGGACGCGCTCCTTCTGAATGCGGACACGGTGGCGCCGTCGGGCCTCTGCGCCCGCCTGGCGCGCGTTGCCTACTTGCACGATGACATCGCGACGGTGACGCCGCTGTCTAACAACGGTGAATACACCAGCCTGCCGGTCCGGTTTCGGGAAAACCCGTTGCCGTCTCCCGAGACCCTGGTTGCGCTGGACCGGCTGGCCGCCGATCTCGGCGGTGGCGAGCCCATCACTTTGCCCAATGGCATCGGGTTTTGCCTTTACGTGAAGCGCGCGGCGTTGGATGCGATCGGCCCATTATCGACGCAGTTCGGGCGCGGATACGGCGAGGACATCGAATTCTGCCTGCGCGCCGGGACAGCCGGATTCCGGCATGTCTGCGCCAGCGATGTCTTTGTCGGTCACGCCGGTTCACGCTCCTTCAAGAGCGAGAAGCGTGCGCTGGTCATCGACAATCTGGTGCAGATCGGCCACCACCATCCAACCTATCGGCGGGTGTCGGCGCAGTTCGTGCGCGAGGATCCGCTGCGCGCGGTCATTGGCCGATTGGAATGGGGCTGGCTGCTGGTGAGGACAACGCCGTTTGCGCTGGCAATACGCGCCCGCGAGCACGACGCAGTCCTGATCGATCGCTATGCCGATGCGCAACGCGCAGCGGGGCTCGATACGCTCGTCGCGACGCTCGAGCCCCTGTCGGCGGGGCTGACGCTCCGCGTGCGGGACCACGCCGACAGTTTTCCGCAGAACGTGTCGCTTACCTATGGCGAAACGGATGCAGCCGGGGGGCTGATGCGCGATCTCGCGAGGTTGCCCATCGCCACGCTCGCCATCATGGATCCCGCCAATCTTCCGGCGTGGCTGGTGCCAGCCGTCACGAGTGCCGGACTTGAATACGATGTGCTGGTTGCCGATGCGCTCGCGCCGCGGCACGGTTTTCCCAGCGCGCGTCGGCTCATTCCCGCGACAGCGCGTCTGGGACAAGCGCTCAGCAGCGATACTCCGGGGAGGATTCTGCCGCTCCCGGGCGAGACCCAAAAGCCGGGCCTGCAAGTCGCTGCGCGCGGCGGATCCGGCGCGCTGCTGATCGTGTGCGATGAGGCGTCGCCGTCCGACACCGAGCTGATTCAGCGCCTGGCCACCGACCTGCGACAGGCCGACCCTGGTGCCGGGATCATTGTCGATGGCACGACGAACGATGATCTCGCGATGATGGCGCCACGGAACATCTTTGTTCTGGGGCGTTCACCTGTCGGCCAGCGCTCGCGCGTGGAATGCCCGGTGCCGGTGGCGGGCGTTGTCTTCCCGTCGCGTCGCTGGGGGATGGGCGATACGCGCATCGACGCGGCGATGGCATGCCCTGTGCCGGTGGCGTACTTCGATCTGGCAGCGGACTCGGGCAGCGTCAGCGGCCGGGACCTTTACCTGTCGCCCCAGGACTCGGTTCCGGCGGCGAGCGCCAAGCTGGTCCAATGGTGGCTGGGCCTCACGCGAGCAGAGGCAGGTCGGCATACTCCTGGATGATGTCGAGATATTTCGGCAGCGTCTGCTGCTCGAAATCGTACAACTCGACGGTGCGTGCGCGGGCAGCGCGCCCCAGGGCGGCATGCTTGCGCGGGTTGGCCAGAACGCTGACGATCCGCTCCGCCAGGCGATCCGAATCGAAGAACGGTGTCAGCAGGCCGTTGACGCCGTCCTCGATCACCTCGGTGACGGGCGCGGTATCCGAGGCGACGAGCACGCAGCCAAGCGACATGGCCTCGAGGATCGACCACGACAATACGAAGGGATAGGTCAGGTAGGTGTGAACGCGTGACACCCGCAACAAGGCCATGTAGTCATCATAGCGCAGGTGGCCCAGGATGTGGATTCGCGCGTGGTCCAACTGGCCATCGAGTTCCGTCAGCAGCTTTTCCTTCCAGCTATTATATCCGTCCGGCGGCGAGCCATAGGAAACGCCATCGCCGCCGGCAATCAAAACCCGTGCCTTGGGTCGATCCCGCAAGATCCGCGGCAAGGCGCGCATGAAGATATGGAAGCCGCGATAGGGTTCGAGGTTGCGCGCCACGTAGGTGAGGATCTCATCGCCGGATCGAAAGACATACCCGGTGTCCGGATCGGTGAACGTCGCCTCGGCCGGGGCGAGGCGCTTGGTGTCGATGCCGTCATGGATGAGGCGGATCTTTCCATGATATTCGGCCGGGAACAGGCTTCTTTGCCATCGGGTCGGCGCGATCGCCGCGTCGGAGTCCGCCAGGGCCAGCAGTGTCGAGGCATTGCGCAACGACACCCGCACGGCGCCGTCGATGCCGAGCTGGCCTGACTCTGGATCGAAGCCGAGGTCAGCGCCGCGGGTGCGGTAGAAGAATTCGCAATAGGTAACGATGCGCGCCTGCGGAAACAGCTCACGCAGGGGAATGGATTCCCCCCAGCCGGGGTGGACGAAGATCAGCTTAGGTTCGACGTGGCTCAGTCGCAGGGCGTTTGCCGCATAGATGATCTGCTCGGCGCGCCGGCATTCGATCTCGAACCGACGGGCAAGCGAGTGGCTGGCAGCGAGATCGTCGGCCGAGGCGCTGTAGCGGGAGAGATTGACGCCGGGCATGGCGGCAGCCGTGCGCGATCCGATGGCATGGACCCGTATATCCGGGCGTTGCGTCAAGTGTTGTGCAATGCCCTTGAACTGGCCGGGGAAGTTCGTGTGAACGAAGAGTACGTCGACCGGAGTCGCCTTACTGATCGTCACTTTCCGTGAAGGCCTCGAAAGAGAAGAGGGAACTGTCATCAATCCTCAGGTCGACGGGAAGGACGCCATGAGAGCGCTGATCGAACGAGATCGGGTCGGCGGCATCGGTTGCGGTGTTGCTCGACTCCGGTATCAGGTGCGGCGCCCACAGGCGGCCCGAAAAGCAACAGGCTGTCGCCAGATCCAGAGCAAGAAGGCCATCCATCGCCAGCGCCATGGTGCGGGCCTGTGTCAATCGCCGCAGCCGCTTCTGATCGACCACCAGAAGATCGGTGTCGAGTGCTTTGCGCGCATTGGAGGACGTCAGTTTGACGAGCAAATCGGCAGCCAGCAGCGCAGCCGCAGCCTTGGCCAGCCGTGCTTTGCCGACCTCGAGCCTGTCCAGATGCGACACTGCCGTCGCGAAGTCCCGATGCGGTCGGCCCGCCTCGGCAATGAACGGCAGCGCGAGCGCGCCATCGCCGACATCAAGTCCGGTCGCGATCTCGAGTTTGGCGCCGCCGCCGGCGGCGCGACCGGCGTGGCGGAAGGGCAGGCACCGCAGCGCGATCGGCATGTAGAACGCCAGCCACCGGCCATCGTCGCGAACGAGCGGTCGGGCCAGGAAGTCGGTATGGACAACGGCGACCACCTCGCAGGTTCCGGCCTCTTCGCGCACAGCCAGCGGCAGATAGAGCGCGCTTTGGAGAAGCTCGCTGTCCGAAACCGGGATCGCCCCGATACGATCGAGGAAGCGGAACTGCCGCGGGCGGCTCCATACGCCGGTCGGCTTTTCGTCCAGCGCCTCGAAACGAAGCGGGTTATCCAGCAGCAAAGGTTTCACGTCGTCTACGCCGGCTCGGATGACAGCGTCTCCTTGGCAACGGCGGCGCGGGCAGCTTGCAGCAGGATCGATGTCCGGAACAGCGAGATGCGGTGCGCCGTGAGAAACATGGCGGCCTCCACGCCGAATGCCCGCAGGAAGCGAAGCATGTCAGGCGTCGACAAGGCCGAGGACCGCACGACCAGGAGGTCGTCGAGCTGGATTTTGAATCCGTCCGGTCCGACGTCGAAATTCAGCGGCCATGGCTCGAGGAAGCCGCCGTCGGCCAGCGCATCCGTCAGGCGTTGCGTCTGATCGATGGATTGGCGCAGTTCTGCGGCAGCCTGGGTCCGCAGGGCGGCCCCGCGGCTGAGCCGGCCGTCGGCCATCAGGAGGGGAGCCCCGATGTCGGTCGGCCGATCGGCAACCATGTCGTCGATCCAGATGTCATCGGCACCATCGGAAGGCGTGGTCACGATGACCGGGAATGCCCGCAGCGCCAACGGTAGCGCGGTGTGGGACGGTTTGACGGGGTGTCCGCGCCCATCATCTAGCAGGGACCGCAGGGCGCAAAGATCGATGTGATTGTTTCGTGCCTGCCAGCAGATCGGAAAGTAGGCGGCCAAGGTCAGCGCCTCGGTGTAGGCGATGGGGACAAGCTGACGAGTCCGGACATGCTCATAGGCTTCCGGCGCAAAAATTCGGTTGTGACCCCACTCGGAAGTCAGCCGCCGCGGGTTCTCGTAAAGGTCTTTCCAATAATTCATGGTGTGGCCAAGCTTGTTCAGCCGACAATGACTGGACAGCCACCTGATTCCGCTCGGACCACCGACTGCAGAAACAACGCTCGCGGTACTCAGCAGCGCGGCAAAAAGGAGGGGCCGGCGGGCCCCTCCAAAGACAGGTATCTCGATGCCGTCGGCAATCAGTGCTCCTGATCGCGGAAGATGATCTGCTCGACGCTCGAGAAGCTGATCGTGCTGCCGTCGTCGAACGTATAGGTCGTGACGTCGCCGTCGACCGTAACGTCCTTGGCATCCGTGCTGTTGAAGTTCGTGATGTGGATTGTGTCGAAGCTCGATCCACCCACGACCGTATCGTCGCTGACATTGACGAAGAACTCGTCGCGGCCAGAACCGCCGACCAGGCTGTCCTCGCCGGCATTGACATCGTCAGCGCGGAACACGTCACCGCCGGAACCGCCCTCGAGCGTGTCGTTACCGGTACCGCCGACCAGCGTATCGCTGCCGGCACCACCGATCAGATGATCGTCGCCGTCACCGCCGACGAGGCTGTCGTTACCGGCACCGCCCTGGATGAAGTCGTCGCCGGCACCACCGAGCAGGGTGTCGGCGCCGGCGCCACCGTCGATCGAATCATCGCCGGCGCCGCCGTCGACGAAGTCGCTGCCGGAACCGCCTTCGATGGTGTCCGCGCCGGTGCCGCCGACGAGGGTGTCATCGCCGGAGCCGCCGGAGAGGAAGTCGTCGCCGGAGCCACCGTCGAGCCAATCGTCACCGGCACCGCCGGAGATCGAATCATCGCCGGCCTCGCCGAAGAGGCGATCGGAGCCGGAACCACCGTCGAGCGTGTCGCTGCCCGTGCCGGCAAAGACGGTGTCGTCGCCGGCACCTGCCGACACCTGGTCGGAACCGGCGCCGGTGAACACGACGTCGTCGCCGTGGCCCGTCAGGGTGATCTGGTCATCGCCGCCAGCGGTGGCGATCACCTTGCTGCCGCCGCCGATGCTGGCTTCGACATTCTCGTTGGTGGCGAAAATGACGACATTGGCGTCGTCAGCGTCGGTGACGGGGCCGTCCGGCATGCCCTGGTAGAACAGGATTTCCCTGTTGGCACCAGGCGCGTCGCCGAACTGCAACGCCTCCAGGTTTGCCTTGTCGCCTGATGTCGAGCCCGGTGCGAATACACCCGTCGAGTCGATGGCTTCAAGGATTCGGTTCCACTCGGGGTCAGAGAACAGTCCTGTTCCCTGGACAAGGTCGCCTACTTCACTCCGACTCAAGTCGTAGGTCGCCATGCTTGGATCCTCATCAGTTGGGGGTTAATCGGATTGTCGATAATCTGCTTGCTTCAATCCGGTTTGTCTCAAGCCATACGTCTCAGACTCTCTCCCTGATGAGAGCGGGGGATTCGCTGGTCCCCTTTTTCAATCCGCGAAATACCCGTATGCGACCAGCTGAACTCCAGTTCGATCCAGCTCTGGCCGGCTCTTGCATCCTTGCTCTTGGCTCCCCGCGACTGGAATCATGGACCTCTTGTGTGACGACCGAGAGACGTAGACCTACTAACGGCTCACGTCCCGTTGGTCCTGTCAGCGAAACCGATCGTCCGCTTCTTGATTGCACCGACGCTCCAAGAAAAAGGGCATCGGCGCGCAAGGTGAACTCTTTGGCACGCTCGCCGGTCAAAGAAATCTCGAGACTGGCAATCGGCGCGGCGCGCCCGCGTGTTCCGGCGAATTCACCCGTCAGGCTCGCCGGCAGATGACGAATGCCGTTCTTGCTGACGGACACGGTCGTCACGATCTCAAGCCCCGCCGGCCGCCGCGGCCAGCGAATCTCCAGGCCTTCGATCGCCATGGGGTAGTCCGGACCGCATATCCATTCGCCGGCTGGAATGACCACATCGCCGCGCCGCGCGACGTGCGCGAGAACGTCGATGTCCTGCACTGTCGTTGCCGATGCCCTTGTGACGTTGGGCGCGGCATTGGCTTCGGCTCTGTTGAAGCCTGCGTGCGCCAGGCGCGACACGGGTTCCAGCTGCAGTTCCGCATCGATGCTGCCGCCTTCGTATGCGGGCATCACTTCGAATGTGATCGTGGTGTCGCGCAGCGCGCGGATGACCAAGCCATCACCGGGCGCTCGTAGTTCGTGCGACGACGCGTCTGGCCAGGCGATCAACTCGACCTCGGCCGCATTCTGTGGCGCAACCCGAACCGCGGGAGCAATGTTTCGCTGCGTTGACGAACCGCTTGGCGCGTTCGACGCAACGTAACGCAAAATAAAGAGCCCGCGAGTTAACCGGTGAGTGCGCGTTCTGCCGTGTCTGCTTGGAATTCGATCAGGCACGTTACGTCCCCCAGTTACGACGCCATACTTGTTTGGTGAGGAAATGGAGTCAACAGAAAGATGTTTGATTTCAAGGCGCATACACGATTTACGTAAAGAGAGATGTAATCAAATCGGAATACATCGGATTGCAAAAAAGGTTTATTGGACTGCCGTCAAATATCGCTCGAGTCGAGACGACACTATTATTTGGCGACATGCCGAAAGATTGCACATGGATGCTCGCACGCTGAACACGACCTGGAGCATCCTTCAGCAAATCCGCGCTGCATACGACGGACACTCCGATCGGTGCAAAGTGGACCTAGTTCAGTCGTGTGCATGAGACGGCGACGGACGGCAGCTACATGGCACGACGATGCATGCTGTCGTATGAACTCAAGCGATGATGACTCGGTGCTCAGGTTGCGATGCGCTGATGGCCGAAGAAAGACCGCTGCATCGATGGTCATTCAAAAGTTTATACATCAATCCTTCCTTGCGACGCGCACGCTGCAGCTTGCTTGCGCGCGCCGACGTGAATGGGAGACTGATATCGTCCTGCGACGAGATCGGCTGTGGCCTTTTTGGCATCATTGCAATTCGACGACGAACCTTGCTATTCGCACCGAATAGCGAGAAGTCGGCAACGCGTGTGGAAGGCGATAGACATGAGCAAGACGGCGTCCGCCACAATCTTCGGCATAAAGAATTGCGACACGATGAAGAAAGCGCGCGCGTGGTTGGACCAGCGTGGCATCGTCTATGCATTCCACGACTACAAGAACGCGGGGATCGAACGCGGCGCGTTGGAAACGTGGACGCGCGATGTCGGCTGGGAGATCTTGCTCAACCGCGCCGGCACGACATTCCGTGCGTTGCCGCAGCAAGACAAGGACGGCCTCACCCAGGCCAAGGCGATTGCCCTGATGATGGCCCAGCCGTCGATGATCAAGCGGCCCGTGCTCGATATCGGCGGCCGGTTGCTTGTTGGCTTCAAGCCGGAACGATATGAAGAGGCGTTCGCCTCGCGCTAGTCGGCCAGGTGGTCGATCAGCCACTGCGCCGCGGGGCCGGGCGGCCGATCGATGCGATGGATGGCCTCGAGCGGGTAGGGACCGCCCTGCCACTCGCACAAGGCGAGGCGAACCAGGCGGCCGGCCGCGAGGTCGGCCCGCACCATGGGCTCGGGCATGTTGCCCCACCCCAACCCGGCCAGCAGCAGCGCATGTTTCGCGCCGAGATCTGCCAGCCGCCAGGTCCGCACGCTCAGCACGGCGAAATCCTGGCCGGCGGTGAGCGGCGAGCGGTCGGTGAGCACGAGCTGCAACTCGTTGCGCACCAGAGCACCCATCTGGGGACCTTCGATGCCGGCAAGCGGATGTCCCGGTGCGGCGACCGGAATGAGCTCGATGCTGCCGATGCGGCGGCGCTCCAGATCATCGATGGTGCGGTGAAGCGGGCCGCTCACCCCGACACTGGCCGTGCCGTCGAGGACGAGCTGCGCCACCCGGCCCAACGCCTCGACGTGAAGACGCAAGGTCACGGTCGGGAACGCGACCTGGAAGGCCTGCAGGGCCGAGACCAGGCGCTCGGTCGGCAGCATGACGTCGACCGCCAGAGCGACCTCCGCCTCCAGGCCTGTGAGCAAGCCGCGCGCCTTGGCCTGCAGCCCGCCCAACCCCAGTGACACCGTGCGCGCATCCGCCAGGATCGCCCGTCCGGCCTCGGTGAGCTGCGGCTTCTTGGTGCTCTCGCGGTCGAACAGAGCGAGTCCGAGCTGGGCCTCGAGATTGCCGACGGCGTAGCTCACCGCCGAGGTGGCGCGTCCCAACTGCCGGGCTGCGGCGGCAAAGCTGCCGGTCTCGACGACGATGAGGAACACCTGGATCTGATCGAGCGTCGGTGTGCCAGGGGCTTGCATCGGCATTTCCATGGGGCTGGCGGCCGATCGTCCCGGTTCGGCCGCAACATGACGAATATCTAGAACGTTTCAGCCAAACTTATTCGGCTTTTTTCGCAGCGGCACCCAACCCAGATTGGCGCCGTCGACCGCCTGACCCAAGGAGAGCTGCGGTGCCCAAGGTTCTTGTCCTCTACTATTCAACCTACGGCCACATCGAAACGATGGCCCAGGCCGTCGCCGAGGGCGCCCGGTCGGCCGGCGTGACCGTCGATATCAAGCGGGTCCCGGAGACCGCGCCCGAGGCCGTGGCCAAGGCCGCGCACTTCAAGCTCGACCAGGCCGCGCCGGTCGCCCGCATCGATGATCTGGCGGTCTATGACGCGATCATCGTCGGGACCGGCACACGCTTTGGCCGCATGTCCTCGCAGATGGCGAGCTTCCTCGACCAGGCCGGCGGCCTTTGGATGCGTGGCGCGCTCAATGGCAAGGTGGGCGCCGCCTTCACGTCCACCGCGACCCAGCACGGCGGCCAGGAGACGACGCTGTTCTCCATCATCACCAACCTGCTGCATTTCGGCATGGTGATCGTCGGCTTGCCCTACAGCTTCCAGGGCCAGATGAAGCTCGACGAGGTCACCGGCGGCGCGCCCTACGGCGCCACGACCATCTCGGCCGGCGATGGCTCGCGCCAGCCCAGTGAAAATGAACTGGCCGCCGCCCGCTTCCAGGGCGAACTGGTCGCCCAGACCGCCAGGAAGCTGTTCGGCTGAGGCACTCGCATCACACGCGCCGCATCGCCGAGCGTCTGCGGCGCGTGTGCGCTGGTTCAACGGACGGCAATGGCGCGTCCACCATCGTGCTCTGCAGCCAGGCCTTGAACTGCTGCACCGGCTTGCGTCGCCAGCGCGCATCGGTGGTGACGCACCAGTAGCCGAGGTCCGCATCGCAGGTTTCGGCCAGCGGCTTGACCAGGCGCCCCGACGCCAGCGCGTCGGCGGCGATCAACGGCCATGTCAGGCAGACGCCCTGACCCGATAGGGCGGCCTCGATGGCGAGCGAGGCATCGGGGAAGCGGCGTATGGACGCGTAGGGCGCCGATAGACCGGAATGCCGGCGCCAGCGGTCCCATCCGAACAGGCTCTGCTCGTCCTCGATCAGGGGCAGGCGCGCCAGATCCGCCGGGCGCCGCAGCTTCGCCGCCCATGCCGGCGCACAGGCCGGAAAGATCGGCTGCTTGATCAGCAGCTCCGACCGCAGCCCAGGCCAGCCGCCGCGACCGAACCGGATGGCAAGGTCGATGTCCTCGCGCTCGAAGTCGACCAGGCGGCTCGTCGTCACGATGCGGGCTTCCAATGTCGGGTGACGCGCCGTCCAGCCGACCAGGCGCGGCACCAGCCATTTGGCGGCGAAGGCCAGGCCGCAGCTGATCGTGATCGTGCTTTGCCGCTGGCCGGACACGTCAGCGATGGCATCCGCCATACGCTGGAAGGCATCGCTGAGTACCGGCAGCAGGCGCCGGCCGGCTTCCGTCGGCACCAGCGCTCGACCGGTTCGATCGAACAATGCAAGCCCCAGGCGCTCCTCGAGGCCGCGCAACTGATGGCTCAGGGCGCCTGGCGTCACGCCGAGCGCGCGCGCCGCCTGCGTCATCGACGCGTGGCGGCCGATCGCCTCGACCGCGCGCAAGGCGCCGAGAGGCGGGAGCTGTTGCGGCATCTGTTTATTTTCGCTCAACACCGTTTGAGGGAGTTTCGTTTTCAAAGTGCTAACTGGCAATCGATAATCGTTTCATGGCTTCCCCAGTCATTGATCAAGATTCAAAGAAAACGACATGACGGCCGAGCGCAAGATCACCTTCCACATCGTCGATGTGTTCGCCGAGGAGCCGTTGGCGGGAAATCCGCTGACGGTCGTGCCCGACGCCGATCCCTTGCCTGAGTCCGCGATGAAGCGGATCGCGCGCGAGTTCAACCAGTCCGAGACGACCTTCATCCTGCAGCCGACGCGGCCGGGCGCGGCTTTTCGGCTGCGGTCGTTCACGCCGGCGGGCTTCGAGGTGCACGGCGCCGGGCACAATGCGCTCGGTGCCTGGTGGTGGCTGGCGGAGTCCGGCCGCATCGGTCCGCTCGGCCAGGGCGTGCGGGCGGCGCAAGAGCTCGGCGACGCCGTTCTGGATGTTGAGGTGCAAGCCGCGGATGGCGCGCTGGCGATGATCGGCCTCACGCAAGGCAGGCCGATGGCGCAGGCGGTGCATCCGGACACCGCGGCCGTGGCACGCGCGCTGGGTATCGGACCGAACCACCTGGTTGCCGATCCGCTGCCGCAGGTCGTCTCGACCGGCGTGTCGCACCTGCTGGTGCAAGCTGTCGGTCGTGCGGCGGTCAACCGGGCGCAGCCGGACTCGGGGGCACTGCGCCGCGAACTCGCATCGGTCGCGGCGCAAGGCTGCTATTTGTTTCATGCCGGATCGGAATCACCGGACGCCCATGCCTACGCGCGGTTCTTCAATCCATCGGTCGGCATCTGGGAAGATCCGGCGACAGGCAGCGCGGCCGGCCCGCTGGCCTGGCTGCTCGCGCGGCGCGGCCATGTGCCGTGGCAAACGCACGTTGTCATCGAGCAGGGTCACCAGGTCGGCCGTCCCAGCCGGCTGGTGGCGCACGTGGCGCCGGATCGCGTGCACCTGCTGGGGCGGTGTATGACCGTCGGTTCGGGGACGCTGCATTACTGATCGAGACCCAGGAGAACGCACATGATCGGCACACGGATCTATTCAGGGTCGCCCTACGAAGAGCGGGCAGGCTATGCGCGCGCGGTGGTGGTCGACGGCTGGGCCTTTGTTTCGGGAACGACGGGCTTCGATCCTGAAACCAAGGAATTCCCGTCGAGCATTGAGGAGCAGTGCGAGAACTGCTTCCGCAATATTGCGCGCGCGCTGGCTCAGGCCGGCGCCACGTTGGACGACTTGGTCAAGGTCACCATCATCGTGACCAGCCAGGAAGAACTGGAACGGGTCATCCCGATCATCCGCAAGCACTGCTACGGTGCGCGGCCGGCCAACACGACGGTGCTGGCGCAGTTGGTGGCGCCGCACATGCGGGTCGAGGTCGAAGCCATCGCCCGGATCCGCGCGGCCTGACGCATTCAGAACGTGAGGGCCGTGCCGAGGATGACGGCCCAGGCGTCGGCCTTCTCGCTCTTGGATTGGCCGGAACCCATGACGTAGTTGAGGCCACCGACCAGCCGGATGCCCGGTGACAGCGCGTAGGTCGAGCCCAGTTCGAAGACATTGATCTTGTCTTTGCCGGGCGCATTCTGCGCCGTGGGGACGGTGGCATTGCCGTCGTTGTTGCGGCCGCCCCACCAGCCGACTGACATCATCCAGCGGCCGCTCTCGAACATCAGGGCGGCGGTATACCAGCGCGTGGCGTTGTCGCCGCGCAGGCCGTTGTTGTCGCGGCCAAGCCCGCCGCCCAGCGTGAAGCCGGCGTAGCCGAGCTGCGCGCCGGCGGCCCAGCTCTTCCAGCGCGCGCCGGTATTGTCGGCCACACCGGTTGGTCCCGACGTGCCGCGATCGAAACCGGCGGTCATGTAGCCGCCGGACACCTTCACCGACACATCGCCGAACTTGTTGGCGTAGTTGGCCGAAATGTCGATGCCGTTGTGCCAGGCGTTGTTGTTGCGCGGGCAGTTGTTGAAATTGGCGCCGCCCGGGCGGAAGGGGCAGGTTGCGGTAACGGCCTGCCCCGAGAACGACGGCGTGTACGACAAGCCGAGCTGGAGGCCGGCGAAGCGGGGCGTCAGGTAGGTGAACTTGTTGGCATCGCCCGAGTTGGCGGCCAGCGAGGCGCTCATGCCGGTGTTGGTGCCGGCGCGTCCGGCATTGTTGGCGGCCATGTAGCCGCTGCCCTTGTTGGCGAACGTCGGATCCTGGAAACCCCAGCCCGGCATCACCGACGGCGAGGCCGTCTGGGTCTTGTACGAGGCGGCATCGGTGGCGCCGAACTCGATGCGTCCCCAGTCGCCGAAGGCAAAGAGATACTCTTCGTCGATCTGGTCGATGGTGCCGCTGGGTGTGGCGGCGGAGACGCCGGTGTTGTTCGACCAGCCCTCCAGCTCGATGCGGATGCCCACGGTCGTGCCGTTGTCAAGCTTGGTCGACCCGGTGAACCACACCTCGCCTTCGTAACGGAAGGCCTCCGGCCGGTATTTCGTGCCGGTCGTGCCCACGACATCACGATCGATCTTGCCCAGCAAGATGTAGCTGTTCCAGAAGCCGCGCAATTCGAGCTTGATCGGATCGGCGGCGAAGGCCGGGCCGGTGATCAACCCGACGGCGATCAACGCGGTGCTGGCGGCAAGCGCGGCTCGATGGCACGCAACACGCGAGTCGGTGCTGCGTGAATGGCTTGAATGGCGCGCGTACCTCATGTTTCTTGGACCTCGACAACCACTACGTCGTACTCATTGCGCCCAGCGAGGTCAGCTTAGTACATGTGGCGTCGCTTGAAAACGAACGGATCGCGGACGCATCGTGCTTCCGCCGGACCGCGCGGCTTCCGCCGCGCTCATGGCCGCCGATCGACATGAAGAGCGCGGCAGGAGCCGCGCGGTTCGGCGGGACTAGCGCGAAACGACCTCATCCAGGAACTGCGCCAGTGCATCGTTGAACGCGCTCTGCTGCTCCAGGTTCGGCATGTGTCCTACACCTTCCATCCAGACCAGCTCGGAGCCCTTCACCAGCGCCTGCATCTGATCGGCGTCGGCGCGCGTGGTGAACGCGTCCTCGTCGCCCACGACGATCAATGTGGGAACCGCCAGCGCCGCCAGCGTGTCCTCGTAGGGCGGCCGTTCGGCGCGGCCGCGCAGCGCCGCCGCCGAGCCGACCGGCGGTGCGTGGCGCATCATGCGCATGACATGCGCCGCGACCGTCGGCTGCTCGGCGATCGTGCGCGCCGCCACCATCTTGGGCAGCAGTTCCTCGGCATAGGAGGCCATGCCTTCATTCAGCAGGCGCTCGGCCGTCGCGGTGCGCGTTTGCTTGCCCGCGTCGGTCTCGGCCCGTGGGAAGGTCGCGGCCAGCACGACGCCGCGAACGCGCCCGTGAAAGAGGCGGCAGAACTCCATGACAATCTGGCCACCCATGGAAAGCCCGCCGATCACCACGCGGTCGATCCCGAGGTGGTCGAGCAGCGCGGCAAGATCCTGCGCGAACACATCCAGGGTCGTTTTGCCGGGGATGACCGTCGTCTCGCCGTAGCCGCGCAAGTCGGGAACGATCACCCGCCAGCCCCGCCGGCTGACGGCGTCAAGCTGCGGCTGCCACATCGAGCGGTCGAACGGATGACCATGAACGAGGACCAGCGCGTTCTTGCCGTCGCCGGCATCGTCATAACCGACCGTGATGCCGTTCAACGCAATCGTGCCCATGTCATCGCCTCTTTGTGGATCGTCGTCGCGCGGGGCGGGACATTGCCGTCACACCATGTTCGGTGCAATATATGCATTGCACTCGGAGCAATATGTTGGGCGACAACTACCACGCCATCGCCGACCGCCTCGCCGACGACATCGCCTGCGGCCGCCTCAAGCCCGGCGAGCGCCTGCCGCCGCAGCGGGACTTCGCGTACCGGCGCGGCATCGCGAACTCGACCGCCAGCCGCGTGTACGGCGAGCTGCGGCGGCGTGGCCTCGTTGCCGGCGAAGTCGGGCGCGGAACCTTCGTGCGCGCCGCCACCGTGACGCCGCGCCGCGCGCTCGACGAGCCGGCGGCGGAGCGCATCGATCTGGAACTCAATTTTCCGGTGGTGCCGGACCAGGCGGCATGGCTGGCCCGCAGCCTCGCGGGCCTGGTGCGCCGGCCAACCGACCTCGGTGCAAGTCTGCAGCCGATCGGCGGGATCGACGTGCGTCACACCGTGATGAGCATGCCGTCGTCGGCGACCTCGCAGCCGGTTTGCACGGCGCGGGCCAGCATGTCGGGACTCATGTGGGTGAGGATCACGCGCCTGGCGCCGAG